>WNGG01001085.1_pt1 | contig 39660 bp, 34 predicted proteins | sample 5400661 | NCBI WGS metagenome assembly WNGG01 (sample SAMN13153372, study PRJNA577476) | soil metagenome | isolation source: 100 cm soil or saprolite under Garry oak tree replicate 1 | place: USA:California | collected 2016-06-15
GGTCTTGGCAGCGCCGCCGGGCGATCCGAGCTGGCCCGGAGAACCTGACGTTCTCGGTGGTGAACTGGGCCCATTGGCCGGGCACGTCGTCTTCGCAGAAGATCACCTCGACGGGCACACCGGCTCGCAGGTGCCGCAGCCGGCGCACTCGCCGGGCGGATGCAGAGCATCCGCTCGCCTTCGTAGATGCAATCGACCGGGCATTCCCCGGCGCAGGTCTTGTCCTTGACGCCGATGCACGGCTCTGTGATCCCATATGTCATGGGTGGCTGCCCCTCGTGAGGTCCCGGGTGCGGGTGGTCTGACCAGTGACGGGCCGGTTTCCTGTTATCCGCCGATGCGCGACATCTCCACCTTCTGCGTCCCCTTCTTGCGGCTGGTCTGGCGCGTGCGCAGCTCGGAGTAGCGGTCGGTCCGCCGGGCCCAGATGGCGGCGACCTGCTCGCGCAGCGCCTGTTCGCTGGATCCTGCGCGCAGCGGGCCGCGCAGGTCGTGCCCTGCCCCCGCGAACAGGCAGGTATAGAGCTGCCCGTCGGCCGACAGCCGGGCGCGGGTGCAGCCGCGGCAGAACGGCTGGGTGACCGAGGCGATCACGCCGATCTCACCGGCGCCGTCGCGGTAGCGGTAGCGGCTGGCGACCTCCCCGGGGCAGGCCGGCGCGACCGGCTCAAGGGGCCACTGCCGGCCGATCAGCGAGATGATCTCGGCGGCGGGGACGACCTCCTCCAGCCGCCAGCCGTTGGTCGTGCCGACGTCCATGTACTCGATGAACCGCAGCACGTGCCCGCTGTGCCGGAAATGGGCTGCCATCGGCAGGACCGACTGGCCGTTCACCCCGCGCCTGACCACCATGTTGACCTTCACCGGCGCCAGCCCGGCGTCAGCAGCTGCGGCGATGGCCTCCAGCACCCGCGCGACCGGGAACCCGGCGTCGTTGAGGGCCATGAACGCCGCGTCGTCGAGGGAGTCCAGGCTCACCGTGACCCGGCGCAGGCCCGCCGCCGCCAGCGCCCGGGCCTTGCCGGCCAGCAGCGCCCCGTTGGTGGTCAGGGCGATGTCCTGGATGCCGCCGATCCCGGCCAGCATCGCGACCAGCCGCTCCACGTCGCGGCGCAGCAGCGGCTCGCCGCCGGTCAGCCGCAGCTTGCGCACCCCGAGGCTGGCGAAGACCTGGGCGAGCCGGGTCAGCTCCTCGAAGGTGAGCAACTGCTCGCGGGGCAGGAAAGCGAAGTCACGGCCGAACACCTCGCGGGGCATGCAGTAGGTGCAGCGGAACTGGCAGCGGTCGGTCACCGAGATCCGCAGATCCCGCAGCGGCCGCGCCAGCGTGTCAGCCAGCGGCAATTCAGCGATAGCTATCACCGCACCTCAGCGCCCGGAAGCCGGCGCCTGCCGGGCAGTCCCGCAGTCACCAGCCACCTCGGGCATCCACCGACGGCAAGCCGGAACTCCTGTTGCCATCGCCATCCAGGCTAGCTGCTGCCCACAAGCTGGCTGACCGCCGCTTCCGCGAAGGCCTATGGCAGGACATCAAGCCAGGCCGGCCTCCCTGACCGCGATCAGGGATGACCCTGATGCCTTCGGGATGCACATCAGGGGCGAACCGGGGCTGATCCCGATCGACGGCGGCCACCGCCGGCGGCAGCCTTGAACCATGAACACAACCACCGCGGACGCCGGGTCCGAAACCGTTACCGGCCAGCCCGAAGCCCGCCGGCTGCGCCGGTCCGGCGATGACAAGATGCTGGCCGGCGTGGCGGGCGGCATAGCCCGTTACCTGAACGCGGACGTCACGCTCGTTCGCGTCATCATCGCGGCGCTGGCTCTCTTCACCGGTGCCGGCGTGGCTCTCTACATCGGCGCCTGGCTGCTGATCCCCGAAGACGGCCAAGACCAGCCGGCCGCCCCGCAGAGCTCGACATTGACATGTTCGACGAGCTGAAGATGCCGGTCAAGGTTCGGTCAAAGAGCCTCTGAGCCGTGCAGCAGAGCCTGGACGAGGCTCAGCCCTTAACCGCGCCCATCGTGAAGCCCTGGATGAATCGGCCGAGAAAGACGTTGTAGAGCAGGGCCACGGGCACCGCGACGATGATCGCCGATGCCATGAGTGACTGCCAGTAGAACACATCGCCGCGGATGAGCACGGTGGGTACGCCTACGCTCACCGTCATGTTCGAAGAACTCGACACGAACGCCAGCGCATAGATGAAGTCCTGCATGGTGAGCGTGAAGGTGAACACCACGACGGTGAAAATCCCCGGCAGCGCGAGCGGCATGACCGTGCGCACGACGGCCCCGATGCGGCTGTACCCGTCTACCTGGGCCTGTTCCTCGATGTCCCGGGGGATGGACTTGAAGAACCCCATCAGCAGCCAGATCGACAGCGGGATCGTGAACCCGGGATACACGATGACGAGCGACCAGATCGAGTCCTGCAGGCCGATCGTGGTGATGAGGCGCGACAGCGGAAGGAACAGCAGGGTGGGTGGCACGAGGTAGGTCACGAAGATGCCGATCCCGACCTTCTCGCCCCAGCGGCCGGACAGCCGGGCGAGGGCATAGGCGGCGGGCAGGCTCAGCGCGAGGGTGATCGCGACCGTGGCGACACCGATCACGACGTTGTTCAGGAGGAACCGCGCGTAGGGCGTGCTGGTGAAGAGGTCCGTGATGTTGTGGAGCGTCGCGGGCTTGGTGAGGACGAACGGGTTGTGGGTGGTGACGTAGAGGTCGGAATCCTGCCGGAGCATGGTGATGGCGGCCCACAGGAACGGGAACCCGGCGAAGAGAGCGAAGGCGAGGGCGAGCGCGTAGACGGCGGCCCGGCCCCGCACGCTGCGCGCGTGCACCGCGGCCACCTCAGGTCACCTCCGCGCGGCTGGCGATCCTCAGCATGATCGCGGCGAGGCCGAGGAGCACGGGGAACATGAACAGCGCGTCGGCGGCGCCGACGCCGAGGTTGCCGCCGTCGATTCCCTTGTAGAACGCCCAGCTCGCGAGCACCTGGGTGGCGTTGCCGGGGCCGCCGCCGGTGAGCACGTACACCGCCGCCATGTCGGTGAACGTGAACACGATCCCGAAGAGCAGGGCCACGGTCATCACCGGGCTGAGGAGCGGCAGCGTGACCCCGAACAGCCGCCGCCAGAAGCCCGCGCCGTCGACCTCGGCGGCGTCCTTGATGTCCTGGGGGATCGAGGACAGTCCGGCCATGAGTATCACGGTGGCCAGCGGCAGGATCCGCCAGGCCTGCAGCGTGATGACCGAGCCCATGGCCAGGTTGCTCTGCCCGAGGAACACAATGTGACCGCCGGGTTTTACCAGGCCGAGGACCTGCGCGAACCAGTCGAACGGGCTGAAGATCGAGTCGAGCATCCACAGCCACACGACGGCGCTGAGCGCGACCGGGGTCGTCCACGGCATCAGCACGAGGAGCCGCACCACCCACCGGCCGTGGAAGTCCGCTGTGAGGACGAAGGCAAGGATCGTCGACAGCACCACGACGAGCGCCTGCGAGGCCGCGGTGAAGACGACCGTATTGCGCAGCGTGCTGAGGAACACCGGGTCCTGCACGGCGGCGATGAAGGTGCGCAGCCCCACGAGGTGCAGCGTCTGGCTGCCCGTGGTGGCATCACTGAACGCGTACAGGAACGCGAGGACCAGCGGGTAGGCCACGACCAGGAGGAGGTAGACGACCGCGGGAAGGAGCAGTGCGGAGCCCAGCAGCCCCTCCCGGTCGAGCAGGTACCGTGCGCGCCGGGGTGGCGCCGCGACCGCGCGCGCGCCCCTGCGGGTGAGTGTCACGGGATCACCGTGGTGCCCGCGGAGGCGGCGCGCTTCCCGGTGCCGCGGTCGAAGGAGAGCACATCACGCCGGTCCACGGCGAAGGGAACCCGGTCACCGATGGTGACGGGGGTGGTCACCGTCGACGGCAGCTTGGCGATTACCTTGGCCTCGGGGTCGATGTCCGGCAGGTGCCCGTACACGTAGCGGTCCGAGCCGAGGTTCTCCACTCGGGTCACCGCGAAATCCAAGGTCACCTGGGCCGGGCGCTCCCCCGCGAAGGACTTGGGGAGGAACTGCTCGGGCCGAAACCCTATCAGGCTGCCGTCCCGGTTGAGCAGGTTCATGGGCGGGGAGCCCACGAAGGTGGCGACGAACGTGTTCGCGGGGTCGTGGTAGATCTGTTGCGGCGTGCCGATCTGCTGGATCTGCCCCTTGTCGAGCACGGCGATGCGATCGCCCAGGCCCATCGCCTCGACCTGGTCGTGCGTCACGTAGATCGTGGTGATCCCGACCCGCTGCTGAAACTCCTTGAGCTCGTCCCGGGCGGTCGCGCGGAGCTTGGCGTCGAGGTTGGACAGGGGCTCATCGAGCAGGAACACCTGCGGTTCGCGGACAAGAGCCCGGGCCAGGGCGACGCGCTGGCGCTCCCCGCCGGAGAGCTGCCGGGGCTTCCTGTCGAGCAGTGACTCGATGCCGAGCAAGGCGGCCGCCCACCGCACCTTCTCGGGTCGCTTCTCCCGTGGCACGCCGGCCGCCGCGAGCGGGAACGCGATGTTGCCGAACACGGTCTTGTGCGGGTACAGCGCGTAGCTCTGGAAGACCATCGCGATCTTCCTGGCCCGCGGCGGCAGGCGAGTGACTGCCTGGCCACCGATGAGGACATCGCCGTCGCTGGGCCGCTCAAGGCCCGCGATCAGGCGCAGCAGCGTGGTCTTGCCGCAGCCGGACGGCCCGAGGAGGACGAGGTACTCACCCTCGCCGGTGACGAGGTCAATGCCATTGACCGCGACGGTGTCCCCGAATTCCTTCCGCAGCGCTTTGGTCTCAACACTGGCCATCCGGCGCCACCGATGCCCTCACGCGTGCCCTCCCACAAGGCCCTTTGCCCGCCACTTGCTGAAGATAGCCTCGCACTGGCTTGCCGCACTGGCTACCGCCGCCTTAGGCGTGGCCTTCCCCTGCGCCGCGCTGGCCATCATTGTGGGAAGCACGTTCGTGGTGAAGATCTCGCCGATCGCCGCGTTCGCCGGTCCTGGGTGCCCAACATTCGTGCTCCACTGCTGAGCGCTGGCGAGCAGCGCGAGCTTGTTCGCCGGATGGGATCCGAATGGGTCGCTCGCGAGCCAGCCTGGCAGCGCCGACGCGGCGGGGGTGTTCGTGAAGGCCGGGAAGTCGTACAGCTCGGAGTTGTACACGGCATCGTGGGCCGCGCCGACCAGGCCTACCAGGAACTTCTTGATCTTGTCCACGTTCGTCGCCCACTTGGGGACGATGTAGCTGCGGATGACGTGCTCGCTCGCGATCCCGGTGCCGCCCGGCCCCTTGAGCGCGGGCACGAAGAAGACGTCATCGGCGACCGTGGGGCTGGTCGTCTGCGCGGTCCGGTACGCCGAGATCGAGTTGAGGATGTAGGAGAGCTGGCCAGCGATCAGGCCCTGGTTGTTCGATGCGGCGGTCCAGCTGAAGATCTCGCTTGTCATCGCTTGCCTGTACAGCTTGGCCATGTAGGTGACGGCGTCGACGACCTGGGGCGAGTTGAGCACGACGTTCTCCTGGGCGTCCTGCTCGCTGCCGCCGTAGGACCAGATCAGCGCGCGGGCGGCCATGTTGGAGTCGACCTCGGGCGACATGCCGATGCCCATCCGCACGCCCAGCTTGCTGTTGATCTCGGCACCGCCCCTGAGCAGGTCGTCGTAGGTGGCCGGGCCGTTGGGCATGCCAACCTTGGTCCACAGCCGCTTGCGGTAGTCGCCCGGGTCTGGCGTCCACGTATGGCAGAACGCGTAGTACTTGTTGGTCGTAGGGTTGTAGCTGGACAGCTTGCAGAAATCGATCTGAGAACCGTATTTCCCCGCCGCCTCTTGCACGACATCGGTCAGGTCGTGGACGCTGGGCTCGTACGCCGATGCCGGCGTGATCCACTCGATCAGGTCGTGCCCGGCGCCCGCCGCGAACTCCGCGGCCGTGCGGGCAGGCAGGTCGGCTTGGCTGATGTGGTCGACAACGACCGTGACCCCGTTTGCCGTGCCCCACTTCTTGGCCCAGGGGTCGAACCAGGTATCGTAACGCGGGACGAAGTGGCTCCACAGCAGGATCTTGATCGTCCCCTTGGCTTCATGTTTGCCACCTACGCCGGTGGCGCCGGAACATGCCGACAGGAGGGTCGATCCCGTCCCAAGCATGATTGTGGCTGTCCCTGACGTCTTGAGGAAGTCGCGCCGGCTGGGAAGCGCGGACAACTGTCCCAGCCTCGAAGACTCGGGGGGCAAACTTTTCTTGTTCCGGTTCATAGCCGCCTCCTCGCAGCAGCTGTTCAGTACCCCCGAAAGATTTCTACCACCGCAAGGGCCCGGCGTGACCAACGGGGTGAGCGCGATCGCGACCGCGCGCTTCAACGGATCGCCGTTAGTGGTTCTGGGCGGCCGGGCGCCCGATTACCGGCGGGGAGCGGAAGCCTGCAGGAACTCGATCATCCACCGTTGCTCGCCCCATCACCAAACGAGCCTGGACCGAGCACTCGACGGCCGGCATCGCCGCGGCGGTGGACAGCGCGTTCCGGCTGGAAAACACGTCACATCGCGGGCCGTCTTCCTCGACATCCCGATGGGCGCGCTGTTCGGCGAGGCGACCGCGGAACTCCCGGCGCGCGACGCGACGACGCCGGGCGAGCCGCCATCCGGGCCTGATCCTGGCGCGATCGCCCGTATCGCCGAACTGAAACGTGCGGGCGAAGGGCTGGACTTGGAAGGCGATCGCTGAGCGCCTTGGCGTCAGCAAACAGGTCCTGCATCAGAAGTATGGCGGCGGCAGGCTGCTGCGGGCGGGGAGATAGGCCAGCTTTGTTCGAGTGGTTCACTGAGCCCGCCAAGCAGGTGATGGGGCTCGCGTGCGAGGAAGCCGACCGGCTGCGCCATAGCTACGGGGGCCCCGAGCATGTCCTGGCGGCCCTTTGCCCGGCAGGAAAGCAGCCCTGCGGGCATCCGGGCTGGGAGCGGACGGTGTCCGCGCCGGGCTGGACAGGCTGGTTGCGCAGGGGGTGCTGCCTGGCCCGTGGCGCAACAAGGCCGGCCTGCTGGCCAGCCTGGGCATCGACCTCACCTCCGTGCAGCGGGCCATCGAGGAATCCTTCGGCGCCGAGGCGGTGTGCGCGGCCAGCCTGGCGCGAGCTGGAGCCCTCGGTTGCGGCAGGACCGGTTCGTCTTCGCCAGCCCACTGACCGGCAAGGCGATGCTCGCCAAACGGGCGTTCCACCGGGCGGGCCAGGAAGCCGGCGCGCTGGGCCAGGACGAGATCCGACCCGAGCATCTCCTGCCGGGGATCCTGCGCGATGCCCAGGATCCGGTCAGTAGCCCCCGGCTCGTCCAGGCGGGCGGTCGCCCCAGTGCTCGACGACCCGGTTCCAGTACGACCCGTACGCCCGGCGGGTCCCGGGGGTCACTGCCGCCGACACCACCGGGACGTACTCGGCGAACGTCGGCACCGCCGGCCGCTCACGCGAGACGGCGGTCAGGTCGGCCGGGGACAGCCTCATCCGTTCCAGCAGCACCAGCGCCGCCTCGATCACCGCCTGCTGCGACGCGGCAGGCTGCGCGGCGGAGGTCACGGCGCTCATGGCTGGCCTCCCCGGGCAGCCGGGAACGGGCCGTGCGCCCGGAGCGCCTGGTCCACCACCGCGAACGAGCACGCGGCCAGCGCATCCTCACCGGGGAACACGGCCAGCAGGATCATCCGGTCACCAGCCTGCAGTCCGCAGCGGCGGCGCAGCACGGCCGGGATCGCGATGTATGGCTTGGACGGCATGGTCACCATGCCATCGGGATCGCGGCGGGCAAAGACCACGCCCGCGGCCGCGGTCAAGGTCAGCCGGTCCCCCTCTCGCCAGCCCAGTACGCCGGTGATGGCCGGTCGGCCACCCGGCCCGACGCATCGATCCGGCCGAAGCCATAGAGCACATCATCCGCAGCCGCCGGGACCTCGGGCACAGAGGCGAGAGGCAGCCGACGGCCGGTAGCCGTCCGGGCACGACCGCAGTCAGACGGCCGGGTGCGCGAAGGGATGACAGGGGCGATGGTCTGGGCGGTCACGGCCGCCTCCCCGGAAGGAGGGACCGGGACGGCCCGGCAGTCGGCAGGCGGCCGAGCCGAGCGGCCGGCCAGCCCGCGTGTTCAAGCGATGTCTGGTTTAGGGGAAATTTCCCCGGTTTTGGTGTCCGAGGACCGAGTACACCCAAAGGCCGATGCGTCCTGACTGGTGAGTTCCTAATCAGCGCGGACGGTGCCCGCGCATAGCCTCATCAGCGCGGACGGTGCCCGCGCATAGCCTCGGGCGGGCGCGGTGGGCGTTGTGGTGGCCGCGGCGATGCCGTCCGGCGTTGGCGGGGTCGGTGGCGGAACTCCATGCAGAAAACCCAGGAAGCGCATAACACCTGGACGCGATGGCATCGGGTACCGGGCGGCCTGGCGTGAGCATTGAGGGCGAGTAACAGTCACGGTCTCCTCGGCGTTATTAGGACATTCATCACTTTCCCCTACTAGCTCCCTGCAGCGTGCGGGCCGCGGTCGTCGGGCCCGCTGACGGTGCCAAGAGGCAGGAGATCAATGGCGACTGCCACAGGCGGGCGGCGACCCATGCCGCCTCGTGCAACAGGCGAGACGGCTGGTAATGCGGCAGGGTGGCCCGCGGCGGGGCGAGGCTCGCGGACGGGCAGTCAGCGCGGTATTCACCGTCACCGCGAGAAGAGTCTGCACCGGGGACACGACGTTGACCACATGGTCTCACCAGCGCTTGAGACGGACGTGCGGACTCGTCATCGGCGCCGTGCGACTCCAAACGCCTCGGTTTTCCTCAGCAAAGGCCAGTTGCTTGCGGTTCTGCTGATCCTGGGGGCGATCGCCGTCAGTTCCTGGTACCGGCCGCGGCTGACCGTGACCGTGGTGGTCGCCGGGTGCATGGCCTTCTATATAGTGACCGCCTTGTTCAGGCTGGTGATCACTTTGGCCGGGCGCAACTACCGCCCGCCGCGCCGGATACGGGTGTGGCCGGGAGATCCGACCCTGCCGGCCTATGCGGTGCTGCTGCCTGTGCACAAGGAAGCCAACATGCTCCGCCACCTGGTCTCTCGGGTGGACAAGCTGGCGTACCCGCGGCAGAAGCTACGCGTACTGCTTCTGATCGAGCACGACGACCTGGAGACGCTGGAAGCGGCGCGCAGGCTCCGCATCCCCTTCTACCGCGGGCCGGGCCAGATGGCGGCCGGCGGGTATTTGCGAGTCGTGGTGATCCCGCCGGGTGGTCCGAAAACCAAGCCGAACGCGATGAATGTAGCGATGAACATTGTGGTCAGAGAGGGCTGCGAATTCGTCACCGTCTATGACGCGGAGGACCGGCCTGAGCCGGATCTGCTACTCAAGGCGGTCGGCGCCTTCCGTGCCGCCACGATGGAACTGGCTTGCCTGCAAGCTGAGCTGGCGTTCTGGAACGACAACACCAACTGGGTGACCGCCCTTTACTGGATCGGCTACAAAATCCACTTCACGCGTCTGCTGCCCTCCATCACGATGGAGGAGGCACCCGTCACGGCCAAGGCGGTGGACAAGCAACAGCGGCGGTGGAAGGCCGGCTATCTCCAGACCGGGCTGGTGCACACTCGCCGGCCGCTGCGCTCCATGCGGAAGATGGGCCTTGGCCGCTGGCTGTGCTTTAACCTGCTGATGCTCGGGGTGCCAATATCTTTCCTGCTCAACCCGCTGTTCGTGGCGCTCACTGTCGTGTACTTCGCAACTCGCTCCCAGCTGATAGCGGCGCTCTTTCCGACTCCGGTCTACTACTCGAGCGTTGCCTTGATGCTGCTGGGGAATCTCGGCTTGCTCTATGAGCTCATGCATACCTGCCTCGAGGAGGCTGAGCATGCCAGAGGCCGTTTCGACCTGATGCGGTACATGCTGATGGCGCAGCTGATGTGGCTATGGATGAGCCGCTCCACCTACATCGCCGTGTTCGAATTGGTCACCGGAAAGCGTGCCTGGCACAAAACGCCACATGGTCATGCCGAGGCGGAGGAGGCCGGGTTCAGGGATCGCCGTCTACCACGTCAGCCCGTACCGCCCGGCTGGCAGGCAGGCCAGCCAGTTAGCTGGCCTGCCGAGCGGCAGCCCGGCTGGCCTGCAGGCAGGACGCCCCGCCAGCCTGCCAGTCGGCCGGCTGGGCCGCTCGCTGGGCGCTTGCCACAGGACAGGCATTGGGCAGAATCCGCGTAGGCGCGCGGCCGCTGCTTGCAGCGGCATTCGTTTCCTTGCTCTGCGGCTGCGGGGGGATCGCCCCGTCCATCCCGCCAGGCAATGACTGGACCGTGGCCGCAGGCGCCAGCAATCCGGCGGGCACGGCGGTTCCACCGCATACCCCAGCCGGGCCCACCCAGATAAGAAAGGTCTCGGTAGCGCGCAGGGCCCTCACCGCCACGCTCGGGATTCAGGTCTACTGGGACTCGACCGGCACCCGGGCAGAGATGGCGGCCGACGCGAACCGTATCTTCAACTACGTAGTCGACTTGGGCGCCAACAGCGTGGGCATCAACTTCTCCTTCTACACCGATGGCGTGTATCCAACCAGGGTCTACGGCGTCCGCGGCAGCACCCCGAACCCCGCGACTCTTAGCATGGTGATCGCCAGCGCCCGCCGGCACGGGCTGCAGGTCCTGGTCAGGCCGCTACTGAGCGAGAAGAACATCATGGACAGCCGGGGCGACTGGAGAGGTTCCATCCAGCCGCCGTCCGTCACCGGCTGGTTCCATAGTTACTACGAATTCCTCAAGCCCTACTTCGCCGCCGCTCAGCGCGGTCGGGGCCGCCAGCTTCAACATCGGCTCCGAACTCGACTCACTAGCCCCGGATGAGGCCGAATGGAAGGCCTTCGAGGCGGCGGCCGCGAAGGTGTTCACCGGCCGGCTGCAGTACGCGGTCAACTATGGCCGATGGCAGGAAGACCCGGCGTATGAGCCGGTCCCCGATGCAAGCGTTGACGCCTGGCCGCAGCTGGGCCTCGGGGACACCGCCACGGTGCGGAAGCTGACCGCCGCCTGGGTCGGCTGGCTGCATAACCAGCCGGAGTCGGTGCTCAGGCGAACCGTGCTTCAGGAAGTCGGCATCGCCGCGACCTCCGGCGCCTACCGCGAGCCGGCTCTGCCTGCCCCCAGCGGCGCGACCCTGGACGTGGCGATCCAGGACAAGTGGTTCGCAGCGGCCTGTGCTGCCGTGAAGCGGACCGGTATGGCGGGCATTTACTTCTATGACGTCAACAGCACTGACCGGCCGGCCAAGGCCGTCGGCTATGGCCCCGGCTCCTTCATCGGCCGTGGCGACAGGGTCATCAAGACCTGTTTCGCTTCCGGATGGCACTGACGGTGCACACCTTTCCTCGCGCCACCGTGGCCTCGGTCAAGGCCGAGAGGGTGGCCATCCGGATGGCACCGCCCAGGGACGGGATGGTCCTGGCCGTCGGTCTCATCGCGGCCGTGCTGTCCATGGCATCGACCTACTACTATTTCCGGCACCATCTCATCCTCGGCTACCAGGACTCCTTCTCCCACCTGGAGGTCAGCCGGCGCGTCGCGGCCGGGCTCTCCCCTGGGATCGCCCAGCTAGGCGGTATCTGGCTGCCGGTGCCGCAACTGCTCCAGGGACTGCTCAGCTGGAACGATGTGCTCTACCGGACGGGCCTGGCCGGTTCGGCCGTATCGATGGCCTGCTTCGTGGCATCAACCGTGCTGCTGTACCGGCTGATCCGCGTCTACTCCGGCGAGCGGAAATGGCCGGCTGTCGCCGGGGCGATGGTATTCGCCACCAACGTCAACGTGCTTTACCAGCAGAGCACATCAATGGATGAGCTGCCGTTTTACGCATTCACCATCGCGGCCGTCTACTACCTGGTCAAATGGGGCGAGACGAAGGATCCGACGAACCTGCTTCCCGCCAGCATCGCGTCCATGCTGGCTGTGCTCTGCCGCTACGAAGGCTGGTTCCTGGCCGCCATATACGTCATCTGCGTCATCGTCATGGCACTGCGGTTCGGCTACTCGTGGCGTGATACGCGCGGGCTGGCTCTCAGCCATGCCATCTTCGGCCTGCTGATTCCGATGAGCGGCTGGCTGCTCTACAACTACCTGATCTTCAATAACCCGCTGAACTTCGAGAACGGTCCGGATTCGAGCGCCGCGCAGATGGCCCAACGGCACATCGATATCAACATCGGCAATTGGCCGCTGACTTTCAAGGGCTATGGTTACGCGGTCCGCTCGGATCTCGGCCTCGCCGTGATCATGATCGCGGCCCTCGGCCTGGTCGTCTTCCTGGTAGCGGAGCGCTTCTCAGCAAGATCCACGCCGGTGCTGGGCCTGCTCACCATCGTGCCGTTCTTCCTCTGGACGCTTGAGGCAGGCATGGAGCCGCTTAGCATGCCTCAGCAGAGCGGCTTGACGAACTACCGCTTCGGCCTCGTCGTAGCGATTCCGGCCGCGCCGCTGATCGGCTACCTGATCACCAGGCTCCCCGGGCCGGCCGTGCTTCCGGCGGCCCTGGCCGGCATTCTGACCTTGGCGCTGATATCCGGACAGTCGTTCGGACGGCATCAGGTGGTGCTGGCGACCGAGGCCGCTCAGGACCTCTCGGCGCAGCAGGCGCAGATCCTGGCCGGGAACTTCCTGATGAAGCACACCACCGGGCTCATCCTGCTAGACATCGTGCGGAACGAGCGAGTCGGCTTCGACGTAGCAGACCGCACGACCTACGACGGCACCAGGGAAGGCGGGACGAACCAGTGGGCGGCCGTGCTCAAGAACCCCCAGGCCTATGGCATCCGGGTGATCGTGATGAGGCTGCCCAACCCGGCCGACCCCGTAGACGTTGTCTACTCCGCCTTGCACGACTCGCCGAGGCTGAAGTCCTACCGGCTCATCTATCACAGCCCGTCGTACCTGATCTACGGCCTGTCGGCCCGGCTTGATCCCAGACGCGGATGAGTGCTGACGTCATGAGGAAGCCAGCGTAGCCGGGCCCGGCACCAGGTCAGGCGTCCGGCTCGAGGCCGAGGCTGCGGTTGGCGTATGCCGGTGTGCGCGCAGTGGTGGGGGAAGCCGCGATAACCCGGCCGCTCGGGGCCTGCAGGGTGGATGGTCTGGAAATGCCCGGAGGGTGGTGGTTCAGCTGCGCCGGGGGACTGCCGGGTCGATACTGCACCGGTGATCGGCGCCGCGTTCGGGGTCATTCTGGGCAGGGCCCAGGCCGGTGACGAGGCGGCCTTTGCCTGCATCTTCCGGGACGTGCAGCCAGCGCTGCTACGGTACCTGCGGGTATTCACGCCGGAGGCGGAGGACGTGGCAGGTGACACCTGGCTGCAGGTGGCAGCCGGGCTGGCGGGTTTCCGCGGCGGGGAGAGGGCGTTCCGCGCATGGCTATTCACCATCGCCCGGCACCGGGCAGTTGATGTCGGCCGGTCACGGGCTCGCCGTCTCGCCGTGCCGCTCGCGGACAGCGGGGCCGCAGAGCAGGTGGTGTCCCCGGACGCCGCCGACCTGGCGCTGGAGGCGCTCTCCGCGCGGGCTGTGGTGGCGCTGATCACAGCGCTGCCCCGCGATCAGGCTGAGATCATCATGCTGCGGGTGGTGGCCGACCTGGATGCCGGCGAGGTGGCGCGGATCGTCGGAAAGACCCCGGGCGCGGTCCGGGTGGCCGCGCACCGCGGCCTGCGTCGGCTCGCTAGCCTGGCTGAGCGGGCAGGTGTAGCACAATGAGCGGTCGGGACGCTTTGCATGGTGAGATGCCCGGGTTTGCCTTCCCCGGCCGGCCCGGCGGCGAGTACGACGAGCCGCTGCTGGACATGATCTTCGAGCGCCGCCCCATCCCCCCCGGAGCGCCGCCGGAGATGCATGACCTGGCGCAGATGCTCGCCGCCCTGGTCGGCCCTGCGGAACCAGGTGAGCTGGCCGGGGAGGCGGCGGCGCTACGTGCGTTCAGGCGAGTGGCCTTCCCGGCTCGAGCACGGCCCGCTGCCCTGCGGCCGTTGCGGCGCTGGCGGTCCCGGCGGCCAGCCCGTGGCCGGGTCAGGCTGGCCGCAGCGCTGATCGCGGCAGTAGTCGGGCTGGGTGGCACAGCCACTGCCTACGCTGGCGTGCTGCCCGCCCCTATCCAGGAGATGGCGCACATCACGCTGGGCGCGCCGGCGCCGCACCATCACAGCCTGCACCCGCCGGCCGTGCGTGGACTGCGGCAGGACGGGCGACCCAGGCTCCGCACGGCAAGCCCGCGCGGCCCGGGGCAGGGCCGTGCCGGGGGCACCGCTCAAGATCCTGACAGCGCACATGTCCAACGGCCAGGTCATGGATCACCGCAACGCGGCCACGGAGCCGCCCGCTGCTGCGCTCACGGTCCATCGCCACACCAAAGTCCGCCAGGCCGCGGAGCCAGCGGTCCGGGCAAGTCAGCCCAAAAGGCGGCATGCTGCCCGGATACTGCCACCTAGACTGCGGTACGCCTAGTCAACGAACGGCCACGCCAGCGGCTGGGCAGTGGCCGCCCCGGCCGATCCGGTACCCCGCGTCAGCGGCGGGCAGGGCGAGCGGACGGGCGGCGGGTGATGGTGGCGCGGGCGCGGCCGCGGGCTTCCAGGTCGCAGGCGAAGAACTCGATGTCGGCGCGGCGGGCCTGGAACAGGCGCAGCTGATGCTGATGGCACCAGGCCGCGTACTGGTGCAGGTCCAGCTCGTAGGCCTGGCGGGTCAGCCCGCTGTACCCAGCGAGGAACCCGGCTAATGCCAGCCGCTCCGTGTTGGTGAACACGAGGTGCGACGGAGACGAGAACAGCGGACGGGGTCGTGGTGGCCATCAGGCACCTCCGGGGTTCGGACTGAGACCCCGAATCACTTGTACGCAGGTTCCTACCCTGACGCCGACCTGACGTGGTGGGCTGACCGGATCCGGGAATGGAACGTGGCCGGGCAAGATGTGTTCGTCTATTTCAATAACGACGGCAACGCCAATGCCGTGCCGAATGCCCGGACCCTTCGGCTCCTGCTAAACCGGTAGCCCCGGACCGCCGCGACCCGAAGTGGCACCGTGTGAGCGGGAAGGTGCGCGCGCAGTGACCTCAGGCACTGCCGCGAAGATCACAGTTCCGCTCCAGCAGGCCAGGACTTTATGACCTGAACCGATACCCTCCTGGTCCGTGCTGCCGGCAGCCAAAGCCGCGCACGACGCCCGCCCTTGCAACGTCCTTATCCACTACAACCGGCGGCCGGCCGCACTGGCGACTGCCCACAGGTTGATCACCGAGCGTAGCCTCGCACCAAGCCGAGAGCACATCCCGACCCGCCGATCTGCGTGAGGTGGTGGTCGGCCAGCGTGTCCGTCCACGCCGCACCCGAACGGCCATTATGCGGCCAGCCGCAGCCTTTCGAGCCCTTCGCTGGCTTAGCGAAACAGTGCGCGGCCTGGTACGAGACCGGGCCCCGGGTGGGCAGGCGGTAGCACCCCGCGGAGCGGTAGCGGAGCCGGGTTCTGGTGGGTGGCAGGTCGAGCGGCGGGTGCGCGGGTGACCTTGTGGCCAATGGCAGGGCGAACCGGCTGGCGTGGTGCCGCCCGGCTCAGGTGGTAGTGCGGCCGTCGCTCGCGTAGTTGCCCGCGGAGATCCCGGACTGGCCCTCCGGCCGGCCCGGCAAGATCGCGGGCTCGGGAGCGTATACCCCGGCCGGCAAGCAGAGTTAGCGTCGCGGTATGGCACCACGCACCCGCAGACCAGACGCGGCCAAGCTTGGTCACCGCATCTGGGACCACCTGCGCGACCGGGCCGAAAACATGCCGGGCGAGTTCACGCCAGATGCACGCGATGATGTCACAGGCTGGTTGTGGGAGGGCGCGGTCGCGAGCGTGATACGCGAGGCGATCCCGGGCATTGCCGCCAGCGATCTCCGGCGGGCCCGCGAATACCTCAGCGCCAGCGGCATGGTCGTGAACGTAGGTGGCTGCCAGCGCGGCGGAGGACAGCCCCGGTGGTTCATACGGTCCAGCTGGCACCAGGGACCGGGCGGCCATGTGCACGTGGTCCCCGCACATCGGCCTGGCCAGCCAGCCGCACCTGCGGCCAGCCAGCCCGCGGCGGACAACGAACCCGAGGAACTTGCACGCCAGCCGCGCCAGGACATCGTGAAGGCGCTCCAGTCACTCATCCAGCAGGTATCCGGGCTGCAGTCAGACAACGACCGGCTGCGCGTGGACAACGACCGGCTGAGCACCGAGATCGAGCGCATCCGGGCCGTGATGCGCGAGGCCGGCGGGGAAATCGCCCGCCGGGCCAGCCAGCTGCTGGCCGATACTGAGGACCAACGGCCGCCCGCATCCGAACCATCGTCCCTCACGTGACATTTCGTGCCGAGGCCTCCTGCGCTGCACCCCGGCGCGGTCCGCCGTTCCGCCGCGGCCCTCCGGCGGCATCCTCGCATCCGGCGATGACGTAAAGGCCGTACCTGCGAGCAGGCATCGGCGATGTTGTTCAGCTCGGACCCTTCAGCCGGAACCGGGCGGGTGATTGAGCCGCCGGGTGATGCGCGGGCGAACATGCCGCAGGGCGCTGATGGTGGGTGCGTCGAGGTCGGTGCGGCCTTGGCCAGGGCACGCGGTCATGCCGGCCGGGTGCCCGTGGACGCTCATCAGGCCCTGCCCGCGACGGTCACGCTGGACTGCCCGTCGGCCCGCTCGTCACCGAGCGTGGCGACCCTGGCCCGGGTGGGCCGGTTCCAGGAGCACCGGATCCGCCGTTCGGTGCGGTTACGGAGTCGAGGTCGGCTGGGTCATCACCCGCACATAACCGGGTGATCTGCGTCCTAATGCCTTGTCAAGCAACCTTGTTCTGGTAACCGGTCTAGGTCCGCCGCATGAAGGTGCCTGCGGCGGGTCGCCGGCCGCCCTCCCGCAAGTAAACGGCCCTGCACCAGGTCCGCGCGGGCGGTGCCACCAGCGTGACAGCGGCCAGCAGAGGCGGTTCATGCATCTGGCCCGGGGTACCGCGGGATCTGCCCGCCGCGGTCAGGTTCGTAGCCTCGCGCGGCTGGCGGCACAGCATTGACCCGCTGACCTGGTGACAGACCCGGCGCAGGTGCTGCCCCGCGGCCAGGTGCCGGGGCGCGCACCGCGAGCCTGGATCACGATGATCCGGGCTGCCGGTGCCGGCCTGCCCGGCGTGCTCGCATTCGAGGCGGCCGCCTGGCCGATCCGCGACGATCAACAGGCAGCCTGAAGCGGCGCCCCGGATCGGGACCGCAGCCGGTCCTGGGCGCCGGATCGGTGATCACTGCCTGGTTCAGGCAGCACAACAGCTGACCCGGGTCCCGCAGTCGGCGCATCACATGCGGCCCGCCGCATGTGATGTTCCAGCGCGCGGTTCGACCGGAGCCGCAGGGGCCTGACCGCGGCTCCGGTCTGTCTGGCGGGAACTAATTGACGACGATGCCTGCCGGCGTGGCGCCTGCGGGCAGCGCGGTTGGGGAGCTGGACAGCTCGGTCAGGTTGCCGCCGTTGACGGCGAACGCGCCGACCTTGCCGATCCGGCTCTCATCGACGTACAGGAAGCCGCCGTCGGGGCTCAGCCGGGCGTCGACCGCGCCGACCCCGCCGGCCTGGCCGACCGGCGTGCTGCCCAGCAGGGTCAGCACGCCGTCGGGGGCGATCGAGAAGCGGGAGATCGTGCCGGAGGCGGTGTTCACGGTGAACAGGAACTGGCCGTCATGGGTGATCTCCACCCAGCACGGGGCCATCTGGCCGTCCGCGAACGGGGAGCCGGCGACCGGCGAGAGCGCGCCGTTCCCGGAGTCGGTGAACGCCGAGACGGTGCCGCTGTCCGTGGCGGTGTTGTGGGCGTTGGACACGAACAGCTGGCCGGGGTCGGTCGGCCGGAACTCGCTGCCGAACGGGCCCAGGCCCTCGGCTTTGAACGGTGATCCGGGGGCCGCGGTCAGCCGCCCGCCGAAGCCGACGGTGAAGCTGTCGATCACGGAGGTCCCCACTTCGGTGCCGGCCAGCTTGGTGCCGGTGCCATTGAACAGCACGTCACCGGGCGCGGCGCTGGCGGACAGCGAGACAGTCGAGCCGGGGATCGGGTCCAGGCGGCCGTTGGGGCGCAGCCGGAAGCCGGTGTAGTTGCTGCCGCCAGCCCCGGAGTTGGCCAGGTAGACCAGGTCACCGAAGACCGCGACGCTGTCGGGCAGGAGGCCGCCGGAGGAGACGACGCCATGGCTCACCAGGCGCAGCGAGCCGCCGGGCCTGATCCGCAGCACCGAGACCTGGTTGCTGCCGGCGTCGACGGCGATCACGAACCGGCCGTCGGCCGAGAACTGCAGCGCCCCTTGCGAGGTCAGCCCGGATCCGGTCCCGGCCCCGCCGACAGTGAACGGGGATCCGGGCACTGGGGTAAGCGAGCCGTCCGCGTGCCGGTCAAACGCCCCGATCGTGTTGGATCCCTTGGTGTTGTCTCTGACATAGACGTGCCCGACCACCGGGGACGCATCGGTCGAGGCGGAGGCGGACGCAGGGACCGCCACGGCTCCCGCCGCCGCCAAGCCGAGCACCAGCGCCCCCGACCAGCCACAGGTCAGGAAGCGCCTTGCTCCTGGTTCAGCATGTCTGGCGCGCACAGCCGTCCGCGCGCGCCAAAGGGGACGACGACGCCACCACGCAGGAGCTGACCGCCAGGCATGGCCTGCGGTTCCCGGTCGTCACGGCGCCGACGCTTCCGCGATCGCCGACACCGCTGGGCGCCTTGGTCCACCACGACCCGCTGTTCCTGAAGTCGGCCGGCTTCGTGCTCGACCAGAACCGGCATCCAGAACTGGCTGATCGGGACGTCTAGCCCAGTTCGCAAGTTGATCACTACCGACGACATAGTCGATCCGATCGCAGGTACGGCTCGGGAGTATGCAACGCTCCGTGACCGCTGCTGGTACGCGCCCGTGCGCAAGTATCCGCCTCGGGGCGGGTAAACGCGGTGATGATCTTCGCTCACGATAGCCCAGAACGGTCGGATCTGTGCAGGTGTCGCGACTGCACCCACGACGTCGCTGTGCTGCGGCTGGGCGGGGCGTCCGGTATGCCGGCCAGCAGGCCGCATACCGGACGGGCTGAGTCAATCCGCGAGATGGCCACGTTGCTCTTGTGGCCCTACTGCCGGGCACCCGGCGGCGGTCAGCCGCGCGGCCGGGGCGCGGGCAGGTCAGCCGGCTGGCGGCAGGTGGCCGCGACGCGAGCGCCTGCGGGCCGGCGCCGCGCTTGCCAGCGCCCAGGCCAGCGCGGCCGCCGTCGCCGCGCTGATCGCGCCCTCGGGCCAGCCGCCCAGCCGGCCGGCGAGGGTCACGGTCGTGCGCAACGGCACCCGCGCGTCGAGTTCGGCGCGGCGCCAGGTGCCGGTGCGGGCGATCAGCGATCCGCCGGGCGAGATGATCGCGCTCTGTCCCGTCGTGGATGCGTAGACCACGGCGCGGTCACTTTCGATCGCGCGGATCCGCGCCATCGCTACCTGCTGCCCGGACTCGCCCAGCTGGCCGTCCAGCTCGAAGTCCGCGTCATTGGACTGCACGGCGAGCAGGTTCGCCCCGGCGGTCACCTCCGACCTCACCAGGCCGTCGAACCCGACCTCGTAGCAGATCACGTCGCCGAGCCGGATCTTCCCGACGCGGAACACAACCGCCTGGTGGCCGGGGGTGTAGTTGACTGGCTGCAGCTCGGTCAGCGACGTGATGTGCGACAGCAGGCCGCGGAACGGGATGTACTCGCCGAACGGGACGAGCTGGCGCTTGACGTAGACGGCGACCGGGCCGCGAAGCGGCAGCCACAGCTGGCCCGCGTTGCGCCGCGGGTTCTGCAGCACGGCGCCGACCAGCACCGGCCGGCCGATAACGTCGGCAGCGCCCTGGATCACGGCGGAGAGGGCCGGGTTGCGGCTGGGGTCCAGGTCGGCAGAGTTCTCCGGCCAGATCACCACGGCAGGCGCCGGCCGAGAGCCCGCCCTGACCTGGGCGGCCAGGTCCCGCGTGGCCTCGGCGTGATACTGCGTGACGGCAGCGGCGCGCCACAGGTCAGGCAGGTCCCGCGCATGCGGCACATTCCCCTGAATGGCGGCGACGGCCACGGCAGGGCCGCCGGGGATGCCGTGGTCCACCGGAAGCAGGCAGCCGGCCAGGGCCAGCCCGGCGGCGCCGGCGAAGGCCAGCGCGGGCAGGGCGCGGCGGCGCAGCGCCGGCGCGCGCTCCTGGCGCCGCGGTCCTGCCGGCCGCTCCGTCCACGGCGCCGGCCCGAGCAGCAGCCAGGCCAGGCAGGCGCCGGCCAGGGCCAGCAGGAACGTCAGCAGCGGGGCACCGCCGATCGCGACCCAGCGCGCGGTGGGCGCACTGGCCTGGCTCATCGCCAGCCTGCCCCAGGGAAAGGCGTACGGCCAGCGGTCCCGCACCGCCTCGGCGGCCACCCACCAGCCCGCCACCGCCACCGGCCAGGCCCGCAGCTGCAGCAGCAGGCGCTGGCCCACGGCGAGCACGGCGAAACTCACCATCTCGGCGGCCGCGAGGGCCGCCCAGACGTACCAGGCGACGTTGACAAGCCAGGAAATCAGCGGAACGAAAAACGCGGCGCCGAACACGAGCCCGACGGCCAGACTCGCCCGCAGGCTCCTGCGCCACAGCGCCACGGTGAGCAGCGCCGGCCCGCCGATAGCCAGCGGCCAGGCGCCCGCCGGCGGGAAGGCGGCGGCAAGGGCAAGGCCGCCCGCCAGCGCCACGGGCAGCGCCCAGCGCAGCGGCATGCCACCGCGGGCCGGCCCAGGCCGCGAGCCGTCCGCCTGCTCCGCCGCAGCCGCCGGGGCCAGCGCGGTAACCCCCGGGGCGGCGGCTCTGCCGCCCGCCCGGCCACCTGCGCCGATCAGCCGCACCGCTCCTCCCCGCACGCCGTTTCAGATCCTGGTCCGGTCATCTGAGCGTAACCGTGATCCGGGCCGGCGCCGACGGCGAAACCCGCCCTACCGGGTTACGTCCGCGCCCGGGCCCAGGGCAGGCACATGGTCATCTACCTGCCCGGGCTGAGCGCTGCGCAGCGCCACCGGCAGGTCCCGTATCAGCATCAAGGGAGAGGGGCCGTCAGGCTGGGCGCCCCATCGGGCGGACTCACACCCCGTGACCGTGCCTCGACGCTGGTGCCCGCACACTCCCGCCCTCCTGTACGGCACGAGGGTCTCCGCTGCTGGCCATCTCGCCGCGCCCGAATTGGATGATCTGCTCTTGCCGAGGGGCGCCATCGAAGCGGATGTCGCCGGCTGCGACGACTGCGGATGGCTATTCTCCGGCGCGAGCCGCCGCAACGGCAGCCGACCGTAGTTGTGCGGCATAGAAGGCTGCGGAAGTCGCGTCACCATGCGCAGGCACTGCTGTCGGGGTCACCAGCGGCGGCGCATGAGCGACCACCATCTGACTCAGGCGACCCGCTGGACGGTGCCGGGCGGTACGGGCGCCGCGGTGCGGGGGTGCAGCACCGCAGCGAGTGCCTCGACGCCGGTGACCAGCCGGGGGCCGGGGCGGACGATGATGCCGTCGGCGTCGATCGCCCAGACGGGCAGGCCGGGCAGCGCACGCGCCGCGATGCGGGCCTGCCCGGCCGCGCCGGTCAGGTGGTAACCGCAGGGCGCCACCACGACCAGGTCCGGCGCTGCGGCGGCGATCTCGGCCCAGCTCACCGGGACGGACGGCTCACCGGGGCACGCCGCGACCGGCAGCCCCCCGGCCGCTGTCACCAGGTCGGGCACCCAGTACCCGGCGGTGAACGGCGGGTCGACCCACTCGATCACCGCGACCCTCGGGCGGGGCCGCCCGGCGACCCGGGCCGCCACGGCGGCCAGCCGGGCGCGCAGGCCGGCGACCAGGTGCCCGGCGCGGCCGGGCACCCCGGTAGCCTGGCCCACCGCGAGGACCGAGTCCAGCACCTCTTCCAGCGAGCGGGGATCCAGGGCGAGCACCCGGGCCCGGCAGCCAAGGTAATCCAGCGCGGCCTCGACCTGCCCGGACGGCAATGCGCAGACCCGGCACAGGTCCTGGGTCAGGATCAGGTCGGGCTGGAGCTCTGCCAGCGCATCCTCATGCAGCGTGTACAGGTCCGCGCCCGCGGCGAGCCGGCCGCGGACATAGTCGTCGATCTCCCGGGGAGACAATCCCCGGGTGTCCAGGCCGCCGACCACGACCGTTTTCTCCGCCCGGGCGGACGCGGGCGCGTCGCACTCGAAGGTCACGCCGACAAGCTGGTCGCCCAGGCCCAGCGCGTAGACGATCTCAGTCGCCGATGGCAGCATCGACACCAGCCGCATAACACGAGCGTAGGCGCGCCGCCGGGTCTCCAGCGAATTCGTGCATCTGCCGGGGTGGCACCAGCCGGGCGCGGCCGGTCTGGGCGAATGCCTGGCGGGCCGTCGGCGCATCCCAGCCTGGATGGCCGCAATGATCGCGCCGCTCACGGCCAGCGTCTGACCCGCGCTCGGCACCGCCGGTCATCCCGAAGGTGATTCAACCGGCCTATCACACTCTGTCATCAGCGTCCAAGTTCTCGGCGTTCTCGAGCCGCCGTTCTGCGCGGACGTCGCCTCGGCTCCGGTCACGGCAAGGGCCGTCCAGATGTGGGCATCTTGCGCGGTCACGAGCCAGTCAACGATGGTCTGCTTTTTGAGATTCACTCGCCCGTGCAGGGCCGGAAGTAGCTGATAGGGAGGCGGCCCGGCTGACATCCAGCCATTGGCGGTCGGGAGGGCGAGCGGGCAGCGCTGGCCTGCCGCCGCGAGTCACGCGTTCGCGGGCGTTACCGGGTAGCCGCGAATATGAAGCTCTGCCGGAAGGCCTGGCACCTCGCGGCGGCACGCTGACTGATCACGGTCGTGGTCACCGCGGCGCGCCGGCCCGCGCCCGGCTCATCTCGCCGGGATGGCGCGGAATTATCGGCCGGTGTGTGACCGGGCCGGTTCGCGGGTATCGTGGAAGAATACCCCCTGGGGTATAAGTGTCGCCGGAGCCTGGATCGATTGCGGTGGCGGGCGCAGCCCCGGGGGCCGGGTCGAAGGAGGCCGAAATGATGATCAGCACACAGGGGCGGCGCACGGGCCAAGCTGCTGCCACACCTCCGGCGGGATTCGCGCTCACGCACAATAGGGGGTCGTTGCCGCTGCCGGTACACCCGGCCGCCGAGGGCCCGTCCGGGCTGGACGTCAGCCACCTGCTGAAGGAAACCGGGCATGTCACGCTGGACGTGGGCTTTGTCAACACCGCGGCGTGCACCTCGGCGATCACCTACATCGACGGGGACGCCGGGATTCTGCGGTACCGCGGCTACCCGATCGACCAGCTCGCGCAGAAATCGTCCTTCCTGGAGGTGTCCTACCTGCTCATCTACGGGGAGCTGCCGACCAGCGAGCAACTGGCCGGCTTCACGGCGCGGATCAAGGAGCACACGCTGCTGCGGGAGGAGATGCGCCGGTTCTTCGACGGCTTCCCGCGCGACGCGCACCCGATGGCGGTGCTGTCATCGGCGGTGAGCGCGCTGTCCACCTTCTACCAGGACAGTCTCGACCCGCTCGACCGCGACCAGGTGGAGATGTCGACCGTGCGGCTGCTTGCCAAGCTGCCGACGATCGCCGCGTATTCGCACAAGACGTCGGTGGGGCAGCCGCTGCTCTACCCGGACAACTCGCTGGGGTACGTGGAGGATTTCCTGCGCATGACGTTCGGCCTGCCGACCAGCCCGTACCAGGTCGACCCGGTCGTCGCCCGGGTGCTGGACATGCTGTTCGTGCTGCACGCCGACCACGAGCAGAACTGCTCCACCTCCACCGTCCGCCTCGTCGGCTCCAGCCACGCCAACCTGTTCGCGTCGGTGTCCGCGGGCGTCAACGCGCTGTTCGGACCGTTGCATGGCGGCGCCAACCAGGCCGTGCTGCAGATGCTGCGGCAGATCCACGCCTCCGGCGGCGACGCCGAGGGATTCGTCCGCAAGGTGAAGTCCCGCGAAGGCGGCGTGAAGCTGATGGGCTTCGGGCACCGCGTCTACCGCAGCTACGATCCGCGCGCGGCCATCGTCAAGAAGGCGGCAAAGGAGATCCTCGCCCGCGCGGCGGCACCTGATCCGCTGCTGGACATCGCGCTGCACCTGGAGGAGATCGCGCTGTCGGACGACTACTTCATCGAGCACAAGCTCTACCCCAACGTCGACTTCTACACCGGGCTGATCTACAAGGCGATGGGCTTCCCCGCCGAGATGTTCACCGTTTTGTTCGCGCTGGGCCGGCTGCCCGGCTGGATCGCCCAGTGGCGGGAAATGATGGCCGACCCGGCAACCAAGCTCGGCCGTCCCCGCCAGGTCTACACCGGCGCGGCCGAGCGCTCATACGTCCCGGTCGAGCACCGCTAACGCCGCGCTCCGGGGATCCGGGCCAAACCGGCAAGCCGGGGACGCACACCGGGGTGGTGGCCGCCGGCCGGGTGCGGGGGTGCCGCCGGGCGCTCTTCCGGAGCGGTCCGGCGTCTTCGCTCCTGCAACTCACCGCTCTTCGGGACGGCAGACACACCGACATGCGCAACGAGTGTGCCCCTGGGACAGCCTGGTGGTCGCGGGCGCTGGGGCGATGAAGGTTCGGCCAATCCTCGTCTTCATGCCGGTCCGGGCCCGGGGCGGTCATGGCCGGCCCCGGGCATCGCGGGCTTCAGCGCCTGAGCGGCGGGTTTGCGGCCGGGCAGGAAGGCGGCCACCAGGCCCGCTGCCACCACGGCCACCCCGGCTGCGAGCAGCAGCGTCTGGTCCAGGCCTGACATGAACGCGGCATGGGCCGCGCCGCGGACCTGCCCGGCCAGGGGGGCGGGGAGCTTGGCGGCGACCGCGTTGGCCGCGCCCACGGACTGCCGGGCGATGTGAACGACCGGGGGCGGGCAGGCCCGGCGGCAGGTGAAGCTTCGCCACATAGCTGTTCAGGTAGATGTCGCCCAGCAGCGCCACCCCGATAGCCGCACCGACCTGGCGGAACGTGCTTGCCACCGCGGACCCGGCGCCGGACTCACCCTGCGGCATGGCACTCATGATCGCGTCCAGGCCGGGGGTCATCGCCGTCCCCAGGCCGGCACCCATCAGCGTCAGGCACAACGCCACGAACCCGTAGCCGGTATGCACGGACGCGGTGCTGAACAGGGCGAGGCTGGCGGCGAGAAGAACGAACCCGGCGGCCATGGCCACCTTGGCGCCGATACGCGGGAGCAGCCAGCTGGCGACCTGGGCGCCCACAAGCATCCCCACCACCATCGGGATCATCCTCAGCCCCGCGTCGAAGGGGCGGTAGCCCTCGACGTCCTGCAGGTACTGGGTGAACAGGAACATGGTGCCGGTCAGCACCAGGCCGACCAGGCCGAAGCCAACGGTCGCCCAGGTGAACCGGGGGTTGGCGAACAGCCCGACATTGAGCACCGGGTGAGGCGAGCGCGCCTCCCAGGCGGCGAAGGCCGCGAGCAGGGCGATGCCCGCGGTCAGCGTGGTGAGCGTCACCCAGTCCCACCCCCGGGTGGGCTGCTCGATGATGGCGTAGACCAGAGCCGTCAGCCCGCCCGTCGCCAGCAGCGCGCCGGCCGGGTCGGCCTGCCGCGGCTGCGGGTCGCGGGATTCGGGGACCAGCCACACCACCGCCACTATCGCGGCCGCGATGAACGGGACGTTGAACAGGAAGATCGAGCCCCAGAAGTAGTGGCCGAGCAGCCAACCGCCGACGATCGGCCCGAGGGCGACGCTGATGCCCGAGGCCACCGACCAGACGGCGATCGCCTTCGGCCGTTCCTGCTCGCTGAAGATCGCGGGCAGCACGCTCAAGGTGAGCGGCATCACGATGGCGCCGCCCAGGCCCATGAAGGCCCGGAACCCGATCAGGCTGCCCGCCGACCAGGCGTAGGCGCACAGCAGCGATCCGGCCAGGAACAGCCCCAGGCCCGCGACCAGGACCCGCTTGCGCCCGATCCGGTCGCCCAGGCTCCCCGCCGGGAGCAGGAGCGCGGCCAGGACCAGGATGTAGCTATCCATGATCCACTGCAGCTCCGTGGTGGTCGCCTTCAGGTCGGCGACCAGAACGGGCAGCGCGACGCTCAGCACGGTCAGGTCCAGGCCGATGACCATCAGGCTCAGCGACAAGGCCCCGAGAATCCACCAGCGTCGCGGGTGTCCCGCGGTGGGAGCGGACTCGGGCGCAGCACTGCCCTCCGCCTCGGCCACCGCTATGTTCTGGCTCATCGGCGCACCCCCGAACCTGCGATAAGCATGCTGGCCAGGGTCATCCCGGTGGCCGCCCCGGCGATTTTGATGATGGTCCTGCTCATCCGCGAACATCTCCCTCTCTACATCTGTAGTGTACTCTACACTTGTAGAGAAGCCGGGATGAGGTGAGGTATGTCACGCCAGACCGAAATCGCCGATGCGGCGATCGCGACGCTTGCCCGGGACGGGATGCGCGGCCTGACGCATCGTGCGGTCGACCGGACCGCCGGGCTGCCCGAGGGGTCCGCCTCCTACTACTACCGGACCCGCCAGGCCCTGCTGCAGGCCACCGTGGAGCGGCTGGCCGAACTGGATGTCGCCGAGCTGCCGGCGCTGCCGCAGCAAGACCTGGAGGCGTTCGCCCACGCGACCGCCGAACTCCTGCAGAGCTGGCTCACCACCGGGCGCCAGCGCCAGCTGGCCCGGTACGAGCTGGCGCTGGAGGCCACCCGCCGCCCGGAGCTCCGCAAGGTCCTGGTGGCCGCCGGCGCCGGACTGCGGGCCATGATCGCGGAGCGATTCGCCGCGGCGGGCGTCACCGAGCCACAAGACCGGGCAGATGACTTCGCCGCCCTCCTCGACGGCCTGATCTTCGGCCAGATCGCCGGGGCCGGGACCCGCCAGCTGACAGCGGCCGACCTGCGCGCCGCGGTCGGCGTGCTCCTCACCGCCATCACGGGCGGGCGTTTCTGGCCCGGCCGCGAGCGGCACTTCCCGCGCCGGGAGACCCGGGCGTGACGCACATCACCTCGCCTCATTACCTCTACATGTGTAGAGTTGACACTACAGATGTAGAGGCACGGGAAGGACTTCCAGTCAAAATGCCGCGAGCATCCGGCGAATTTCGCGTGCACTGCGGTCTACGGATGCGATTGTGAATAGGAGCATGATGGTCAAAACCACAGGTCACAGCGACCGACCCGGGCTGGCCGCGGCCAGCTGGCCGCGCGTGGAAATTGCCGCCTGCTACGCGGCCAGTGTGGCCGCGTTCGCGCACGCAATGATGGATCTGTACTGGGCCCTGGGCGGGCATGACTTGCTCAGCACGGTGGGCGGATACGCGGAGCGCATGGCCCGCCAGGGCGGCGTCCTTGCGGAGCTTCTCGCCCTTTCCGCGAGTGCGGCTCAGATGATGGCCGGCCTGCTAGCGCTCGCGCTGGTCCGCCCGTGGGGGCGGGTCATTCCGCGGGTACTGCTCCGGCTTGGCTCGGCCGGGGCGAGCGCGCTGCTCGTGCTGTACGGCGGCGCGCTCGTGCTCATCGGGACCCTGGTCCTCACCGGGGCTATCCACCCGTCGGGCCGCGTCGACTGGACGGCTATGCGCTGGCACACCGGGGTTTGGGACATGTGGTTCTTGGTGTGGGGGATCTTGCTGGCGCTGGGCAGCGCCGGCTACTGGCGGAGAACAGCGCGGGCCGCCACGAATCCCGGCGCTCCACCGCGCACCGTAGGCCGGCGTCATCCGAGCCGCGTCCTCCGAACGGCGGTGAGAAGCCCGCGGTCACACGCCTCGGCCGCCGCATACATCGACTCGATGACCCCGGCGTATCTCGCCGCGATCGGCCGGCGGTTCAGCTTGATGGCCGCCGGCCGGGCAGGGCCTCGGCCTAGTTGCGGCCGCCGCGGTTGAGCGCGACCCTGAGCGCGCCCACCTGGTTGGCCAGCATCAGGGATCCGGGACCTCCCTCGGGCTGTATGCGACGGTTGAGCGACGTTGATGCGCCCTACACCAGCATGGCTGCAGAACCCGGGCCGAACCGGCGGGCGGCCCATCCGAGACACGTGACGGCAGGGAAGCTCCGTCCATATCTGCATGATCTGCGTGCGCTCCTCCGCCTCGGTCCGCCACCTGTAAGCCGAGCCGAATCGGCGATCGGGAACTCGACGGCCTGACTTTCCTACTCACGGTGTGTGACTGATCCTTCGTCTTGAGCGAAGCGCGGCCGCTACGGCTGCCCGGTCGCCGACTGGGCGGATAGCGGGCCTACAGCACGAAGTCGTCCTCGCTGATTACCTGCACGCCGAGCGCGCGGCGGGCCTTGTCCGGATCGTCGACGCAGATCACGGCGAAGAACAGGTCATCAGAGACGCGGACCGGCACCAGCAGGTCGGCGTTGACGCCGGCGTCGGCGAGCTTGCGGAACGTGGCCGCGCCAGCGCCGGGCTGATTTTCCATCCGGACGGTCAGCGCCGGACGCCTCTTGTACCCGATGCCGGCGTCGGCTAGCGCTGCCTCGGCGCTGGCCTCGTCATCGGCGATGAACGCCACCGTGCCGTCTTCGCCGCGGGTGGTCGCGCACAGGATCAGGTTGACGCCGCGACCGGCTATCGCCGCACACAAGCGGGCAAGCTCGCCGGGCTGGTTCTTCAGGTCCACGGTGAACACGCTCATCTGGCGCTCCTCGGTCCGCGGCGCAGGGACGGCCCGCAGTATCGCGAGCCTATCCCGCAATGCGGCCCCTGGCCTTCCTGATCTCCCGCCGGCCGGGCCACGGCACCAGCCGCGGCATCGGGCCGGTTCCGATGGATGCTGCGCCATCGTGACCCCGGCGGTCGCCGCGGTGCCGACTCATGCTCCTCCGCCATGCCGACCTAGATGCGTCATATAGTGCGGCTTGGCTCGTTTCCGCTTTGCGACCGCAACGCCAGGGCAGGTAGCGGAACCGCCGTTCGGCACGCCACTCGGGCCGGAGCCAGTTGCCTGTCGAGCGACACGTAGCTGGCTGATCTGTGTGTCTACCCGCAGCGCTCGGCAGGCTGAACCGATGCTCGGTCGTGCGGAGAAAATTGCGTCCGAAGCCGGAGCTCTCATGGCGTGCTCACAGTCGGGATCTCGCCGTCGGGGAATGACTGCGTATTGATCTCCTGCCGCGAGGAGGGGGGCTGGATGTGCCAGCCCCGGACGGCGTGAAACTGGAACGGAATCGCAGTGGAGTCCACGCAGCTGGCGTAGTCGGCGAGCCGCGGATGGAATAGCTTCTTGTCGCCGCCCACCATGCCGATGACAAAATGCAGGCGGAGCTGGGCGCCGTTCGGGGCGGACAGCTTCTCTGCCAGGGCATCACGGTACGCGTGCGCCCACACGTGGTAGTCGATGCCCTGCATAAGGGTCATGTCGTCGCTGCTCTTGGCGAGTTTGGCTTCCACGATCCGGATGTCGCCGTGACCATCGAGTCCGAGAAGATCGATGAACCCGCGTCCGAAGCTGCCTGCGGCGCCGGCGGGCCGCCAGGCCGGAACCTCGCGCAGCGCCGGTGATTCCACGCCGACAAGTGAAGGGTCGCGGCGCAGCACTGACTGGAACCAGTGCTCATCGGGTTTGCAGTACCGGCCGCCGGGTTCGATGCGGTCAGCTATCGCGCTCGCGACATTCTGCTGGAGGACCTCCACTTGCTCCGGGGTCAGGGCTTGGCCCGGTGCTACGGATTCACCGGGAGCCGACATCCGCTGCTTGTCGTGGATGCCCGCGCGCACTTGCACGAGGCCGGGACCGCTATCCAGGGACAGGACCTTCTGCCCCGCGCACAACCACGACCGGGTGCTCTGGTTGTGCGCGGCGTCCAGCTGCGGATGGCTCGTCGCCCATTCGACGAGCTGTCTCACCCCGGCGGATTGCTCACCCAGGTACTTGGGAGTCGATGCGGCGCGGAGCTCTCCGGCAGGTCCGGCACCGTTGCTCTTCTCGCTAGCATGTGCGCGCACAGCCTCGATGGTGTCGAGGCGAGAGCGCTCAGGTACGGGCGCATCCTGCAGGGCGCTGTCTTGGTGCAGCCAGATCTCCGGGCGCGACTCCTCGGTGAGCCACGGGACGCGCTGCATGGTGGCGAACGCCGCGTCGTGCGGCAGGACCAGAACCAGGCGGCGGCTTTCACGCTCGGCCAGACCGTAAACCAGTGCCCACGCGGCGTGCTCGGACTGTGCGCCAGCGATTAGGACCAATCGATTTGAGTCGCCGAAGTAGGAGAAGACCTTCGACCGGTGGTGCTCGTCTTTCAGCTGCCCGGGCAGCTGCCGGGCGAGGCCGGGCGCCACGTCGACCTTGAACGATTCCCGCTCCGCCAGGTTGGCGCTCAAACCGGCCACCATTATCCGTCTCGCCGAAGATTGGCCCGTTCCAACAGGGTGTCATACCGGGCCGTGCTGCAGTGTGAACCGGAACGACCCGACCGCGGCGGGCCGCCTGGACCAGCCGAGCATAACCGGCACGTACGCCGTCGGCGTCCAGGATCCTGCCGCCTGAATCAACTACAGCAACACAGGTCTCATTCGCCGGAAGATCAGCCCGACTGTCACGCCAGGCAAGATCCAAGCCAAGATAGCGAGTCCGCTGCCATCCGCGATTCATGGCGCATTCCGCGGCTGGTGCGCCGCCGGGATGCTCGAAGCCGGCCACCAGTTCCGCCGCGTCAACGGCCACCTGCACCTGCCGAGGCTTCGCGCCGCGCTGGACGCGGGTGCGCGTCAGTAATGTAGGGTAATCGGAGTCTTGGCTGGTAGGGCGCCTGCTGCGGTTGCGCTGGCCACAATCAGATGCGAAACACGCTGGCTGGTCGGAGCCGTTGGCGCCGCCGGGCGCACGGCTCGGAGTACGTCCAGCCCGAGAAGAGCCGGTGGCAGTTCGGCCGTCTGACTGCGCCCTGGCGGCTCAGAGATCCACGGCCCCCTCTTAGCAGTTGCTAGTCACGACGTGCTGGTCGACTTTGGGCGGCCTGTATCGGTACGGTCCAGCTATTCTTTGATCGATTCAATGTCGGATGTCGGGAGTGCGTCGTGCCCGAATGGTTTCGGCGGTTCGGTGAGATCCCTGGCGTCGCCTACACCCCGCCGGAGCAGATCGACCGGTTTTCGCTCTCCGGACGCGACGACGTCCCGGAAGTACACACCTTCCGATTCGACGGCAAGCTTAAGGAGACCCTGTTCTGGCCGGCCGGCGACGGCAGCCGTGGCGGCTCGGCCTCGCCGGCTCACCGGGCCCGCTCGAACTTCGCCGATCTCCGGAACATGCCTGCCACCGCGGTACTCCGGAATCTCTACGAGGGCCTTGAGCTGCCAGGCGAGCCGTCCGACTACCACTTCCTCATCCGGCACGCCGCGGACGAACTGTGGAGGCGGCGGCGCAACGAACCCGACCTGCTCGGTGAAGTCGAGCGGCTCTGTTGGCTGGACATCGGCTTGGTCCAGGCGCGTCCCGATGCGGCCAGCGCCGTCATCGGCGGGCAACGACGGTTCTTCTCGAGCGCCGGGTTCTGGCGGCTGATCCAGCGGCTGATCCAGCTCTACGAAGAGAGAGGCGATCTGAGCGACGCCCTGAAGGTTGCTGAGATCGCCTCCGGCTACGGCAAGTTCGAAGACGCTAGGCAGCGGCTGTTGTGGAAGACCGGGGCCAGAGAGACCGAACCGGTGCCGTTGCCGATCAAGGTCCCGCCGCAGCATCCGAACGGCGCGCAGCCGACCGTGGAGTCCCGGTCAGGTCGGATCAGCGACTGGGGTTACCGGTCGGGTGAGCCGGATGGGCCGCTCGCCGGCAGCTGGTTCCACCAGTACAGCTGGTGGAACGACTGGTGCCGGCGCCGCTTCGACGAGCTCTGGACCGATGAGGCCGACCGGGTCGCTGACGACCTGGCGGATGAGTACTGGTTCTACTGGCCCTGGCTGATCGGCAGAGCCCTGATAACTGGCGCCCCTGCAACGTACGAGCGCATCCTGGCCTTTGCCAAGGAGAAGGACCGACCGGGTCCGGCCCACATCGATCTCAACCCGCACGCCATCTCCGACGAGATAGCGACCCTGGGAGCCTTCCATGTCGTCCGTCGGCGGAGAACCTGGCCCGAGCCCTCACCCGCGGTCTGCCCGACCTGCGGACAAGACTTCTGGAACGGCGACATGCGGCCATGGGCCATCCGGGCCTTCGGTCCGGTTCGCTACTGCATGGACTGCTGCTTCCGGGTCCGAAACGGCGATCCACGGGCGACCTGGTTCGAGGACGAGGTCAAGGCCGCCCTTCACGATCTTCGCGATGCCTTCGGCGCCATCCCGGCGCAAAGCTTCTCGGCGGGCAGAGTTCCTCATGATGGCTCGCCCGAAGAGCGGGACCACCGGATACGCGCCCTGCTGGCTATGCCACCGGTCGACACCATCAAGCGGGCGCTGGGTCAGCAGGACTGGCTGGGCATCTTGCGCGCCGCTGGCCTTGTCGGCGAGACGTGGCGGCCGTCACGTGGGACGTGGTGTCACGCCAGCGACGGCCACCGATGCCGGTCGCTCCTGGAGAAGGCGATCGACGACTGGTTCACGGCCAACTCGGTTCCCCATGAGTGCGAGCCCAGGTGGCCGCGTCATCCTGAGCTCAATCCATCCGGGGCCAAGCGGGCCGACTGGCTCCTCTCAGACGGCACCTACGTCGAGTACGCTGGAATGCTGGAGAGCAAGGACTACGCGGAGAAGATTGCACTGAAGCAGCAGCTAGCCAGAGCCGTCGGGCTGACGCTCATTGTCATTGCCCCCACTGATATGCACAGGCTGGGGCAAATCTTCGGGCGCCAGCTTGAGAGTGGCCAGCCGACCTGACCCACCAGCGGCCTGACGGCATGCCTCTTGACGAGAGAAGCCCGTCTGGCTCGCATCGCGCAACCAGACTGATGCTGCCCGACCGGCCGGATCCCAAGATGATCTTGACTACCTACAAATCCGTCGCACGCCCTGTCGGTGGCTGGACGCCCACTTCACCGAGAATGTCACCGCCGTAAGCCAGAATGAGGACCAGAAGGTGGCCTGAGGGTCACCGGGGACCGTCACCGGAGTTCAACGGAACTCGGGACAACCTCAGCCGGTGCCATAACCGGCTGATCTGCGCGCCGCCGCGAGTCCTGCCGACCCAGCTGTCCGTCGCGCATAGTCGGCAGGGAGACTGTGGGTTTAATAAGAGGTCACGATTTGTGACTGACTCTGCTCCGGGCCGACGCGCAAGGCGGCCGCCGATAGGTGTGTGCCGGAGGTCTGCGTTCTTGCCATCTGGGTTCGGAAAGGGGCATTCCGCGTCTCGGGGGCAGCCGTGTCGCCGGCCGTGGCCTGTGCAGCCCTATCTGCATAGAATTCTGTGTATGTGGTACCCGCTGCGGGCAGCGGGATGGGCTGAGCCGGTGCCGCGCGCCGGGCTGGACGGCGGCGACGGCGTCCGCGCTGGCTCTGCTGCTGGCCGGGAGGGTCACCATGAACACTCCTGTGGCGCGTGCGAGCGTCCCCTGGGGCGGCCTGGTCGCGGAACTTCGCGAGGTCATCCTGACCACGCGGCCGCGCGCTGACGCCGAGCTGATCGAGCGGGCCTGCGAGGTCGCGGCCCGGTGCCATCAGGGCCAGCTGCGCCGGAGCGGCGATCCGTACATCACCCACCCGGTAGCGGTCGCGACGATCCTCGCCCGGCTCGACGACGCCGTTGAAGTCGACGATCAGACGCTGTGCGCGGCGATCCTGCACGACACGGTCCAGGACACCCCGTACACGCTGGCCGCGCTGAGGCGCGACTTCGGCACCGGCATCGCGGCGATGGTGGCCGGGCACATGGCACTCGATCGCCTCGGCAGGCGGCCAGGACGCCAGGTCACCCAGGTGATGACGACGATAACGTCCGCCGATACCCGGGTCGCCGCCACCAAGCTGGCTGACCGGCTGCACAACATGCAGACCCTGCAGGTCCTGCCGCAGGCCAAGCAGCTGCGGAAGGCCAGGGAAACCCTCGATACCTTCCTGCCGGCCGCCGAGCAGCTCAACATGCTCACGCTCAGGTCGCAGCTGGAGACGTTCGCCTTCGCGGCGCTGATCCGCAACCAGCCGCTGCGCCCGTCCCGCCGCCGGGTCATCGTCGCGCTGGACATCGAGGGTTCCACCAGCCGGCTCGATCCAGTCAAGGCCGAGCTCCGGACCATGCTCTATGAGCTGTTCGACGCCGCGCTGCGCTCGGCGGGAGTCAGCGCGCGCCGCCGCGACCAGTTCACCGACCGCGGCGATGGCCTGCTCGCCCTCATCGACCCGGCAGACCAGACGCTGCTGGTCAACCTCGTCATCCCCGTTTTCAGCCAGCTTCTGGCCGGCTACAACGCCAGCCTCCCGGATCCGGGCGGGCAGGACCGCCAGCTCCGGGTCCGCGTCGTCATGCATACGGGGAACGTCCACGACGACGACAACGGATGCTTCGGCGAAGCCCTGGACATTGCCTTCCGCCTGCTCGACGCCCCCCGCGTCAACACGGCGCTCAAAACGGCACAGGGCCCTGTCCTGCTCGTTGTCTCCGGCGACATCCACAGCCTGGTCGCGCCTTACTACCGCAGCGCAACCGCCCGCACAGCCTCCCGCCCGGTCACCGTTCAGGTCGCCGGTCGCGAGTACCAAGGCTGGATCCACATCCCCGCAGAAGCCGCCTAGCAGTACATAGTCATCGTGCCCCATGCCGCTGCCCCAGCCGGCAGCCAGAAGCCACCGCCGCAAAATATCCGCCTAATGCGCGGCATTTTGGCCGGTACCGCTTGCTGTCTACGGCGCACCGAAGAATTGATATGGGGCAGGCGCGGCGCTTCTCATTCATCTCGCCCGCCTGCTGCCATCCGGGTCGCCATGCCCGAGCCCGGTCTATGCCCTTAACCCGCCACCGGTCATCTGCCGGAAACGGCGGATTGAAGTATCCAGCCTTGGGGTATCGGTACGTGCACACGATCAGCCGCGTACCAGTGCCTGGGAGGGCCGATGCGTATCAGCGACGTACTTCGCGTCAAGGGCACCCAGGTCATCACCGTCACCCCGGACACCGGGGTGCGGCACCTTCTGGCGGTCCTGGCCGAGCACCGGATCGGCGCTGTCGTCGTCTCGCACGACGGCACCGCGGTCGACGGAATCGCCAGCGAGCGGGACATCGTCCAGGCGCTGGCCCGGCGGGGCGCTGCGGTGATGTCGGAGCCGGTCACGGCCATCTACACAGCCGAGGTGCACACGGTCACGCCGCAGACCCCGATCGAGGAGGTCATGCGCATGATGACCGAGCGCAAGGTTCGGCATGTGCCAGTCGTGGCTGATGGCAGCTTGCAAGGGATCGTGAGCATCGGCGACGTGGTGAAGATCCGTCTCGGCGAACTCGAAACCGAGCGAACCGCATTGACGGACTACATCACCGGTACTTACTAACGCGCCTTTATGCTGGTTACCGGCGATCTGGACGGGGCCACCGCCGAGTGCGCTGGTGCCCTGGTGCGCTGGTGGCTCGCGAGCATGCCGCTGCCCGCCAGGTGCGACCGGAGTTGCCGGCCGGCTTCGGCAGTGCCGGGGTCTGCGCGGCCGCGCTGCAGCGCCCATGCGGCAGCGGCCATCACGGCCTCGTCGCGACCGGCAACGGGCGCATTGAATCGGCGCTGTGCACCGCGGCCTGGTCGTGCCCTGCAGCCAATGCGAACGGCAGGCGTTCTACCGGATTGAGCTGCCCGGCGAAAAAACATCTGCCCGCGGTGCGGCGCGCACGCCTGCACCAGTGCTGCCCGGCGATCCGACCTGGACGAGCCGCAATGGTTCTATGACCTGCACGGCGCGATCCGGGAACTCCCCGGCCAGAACGGCGGCGTGCCGCTCCTGGCCGGCCAGGCGCTGGCAGCGACCGCCCGGTCCTTCGAGGACATCGCCGAGCTCGACTTCCGCCGGCCCAGCCAGAAGCCGGCCGAGATCGATATCATCGCCCTCGCCGACGGCCGGCTGATCATCGGCGAAGCCGAATGCGTTCCCGCCTTCGGCAGCAACAAGGAAGCCAGCCAGGCAATCGCGAAACTGACCGGCATCAGCGACCTCCTTGGCACAGACGAGATCCTGCTGGCCACGACGGCACCGAGACCATGGCACGAGCGTGACACCGGCCTCCTGCTGAACGAAGTAGCCCGGCACAGCGGGTCTGTCAGGCCCTGGCTGACCCTGCCCTGGTACCGGGCTGGCTGTCCGGCATGTCGTCCGGCCCGGCCGGGGAGGAAGCTGACTGAGAAGGCATAGGACCTAGACTTCTGGACAGTTGACCGGAACCACGTCCACGACAGGCAGCTAGAGCAGAGGGGGAGAGCTCAGTGGCCAGGACATCGACGATCGCGGGGAGGCTGCTAGCGGGAGCGGTCCTGCTCGGGACGGTGCTCGCCGGGGCGGCTTTCGCGGAGGGGCCGGCGAGCGCCAGCTCTGCGCCCGTCGTGTACGCCGCGCGGAACAACGGGTGGCACGGGTACACCAGGCCCGGCACGTTCATTTTCGGGAACGGAGGCGCCCCGTACTTCACCGCGCTGCAGTGGAAGTCGTGGGGCTCCGGCAGCGCCTGGGGCACGGGCAAGCTCTGGACCCAGAAGCCGGGCTGCTCTCCCAGCTACAAGTGCACGTACAGCTCGCGCTGGGCCGGCGTCTACCTGAGCACGGCCAGGACGCACAACGGCGTCAGGTACTACGCGCGGATGGCTGTCGAGTTCTTCGTCTCGGGCAAAGCACGCTGGGTCATCGGATGGTTCGGGATTCACGGAGGCACGGTGCCCTACTGGCAGTTCCCGGCGGTGTTCCCGTACTTGTAGCGCGCCTATCTCTTGACCGCCTGGGCGAGCTGGCTCAATGACGCGTGCTCGTGAGTCTCCTGCCTCGCAGGTCCGCGGGCGCTCTCGTCTACGTCGGGGCTTGAGGTGCGCTGGAACCCGCGCACGGACGCGCCGAGGCAGGCGCTATCACCTGGAACCCCGCGTCTCCGGCCAGATTCCTACTTTCCGGTCGCCGCCTTGAACTTGACTACAAGCTCGGCGGGTATCCGGCCGCGGTCTTTGACATCGATGCCCTGGACCTTGGCCCACTCGCGGACCTCGGTGGTGTTAGGTCCGGCCGCCGGGGTCTTGCGTGCATTGCGGGTTGAACTCCCCGTGCTGCCTCGAGCTCGGCGGGCTGCGCTAACGTATGGCGCGAGGGCGTCCCGCAGGTGCTGGGTGTGTTCGGTGTTCAGATCGATCTCATACTCGGTGCCGTCTAGCCCGAAGCGGACAGTACCGTCGGCCTCGCTGCCGTCGAGGTCATCAATGAAGAGGGTCTGTACCTTCTGGGCCATCGCTGCTCCGTTCATCTGGCGATCTGGTGCATCAGGGTAGACAGCCTGGGCCCAGCCGATGGGAAACCACACCGGTGCGGCGTCGCCTGAGATCAGTTCATGACCGAGACGGTACCTGCTGGTGATCATGGATAACTTACCAAGTGCGACCCGAGATTGAGGCTGAACCCTACGGCGAGCCTCACCGTGTCCATTCATGTGTGGTTGACTTAAAGTCACCACCCATATAAGGCGAGCAACCAAGGGAACGGGAAGCGCGCCATGGCAGTGGACATCCCGGGTATCCGGGAGGTAGTGGAGCGCGTCTTTGCACGTCAGGACGTGCTCAACACGTGTAAGCGCCGTGATCTCAGCACCATGATCACGATTCTCGGCGCGAATGGAGTCACCCGGGCCCAGATTGCTGCGCTCATGGGCAGAACAACGCAGGGACGCTTGAGCGAGTACAAGACGCACAAGCGCGCCCCGACTATGGAGACGTTCGAGGCGTTCGCTGATGGCCTGGGGTTGCCTCCTGCGGCGCGGCTTGCGCTCGGGCTCGCTTCTGAGGTTGCCGACTCCGGCTCTTCTGAGGCTGCCGGGGGACGGCCGGCCGATGTCGCGGGCGCCGACCTGGGGGATGTGCGGCCTCTGCTCAGCAACCTGTCGAGGACGGGCGCCGTCCCAGTATTGTCGGCGCTTCGCGGCATGCATCGTGGCTATGTCGAAGCGGACCGGCTGATGGGATCCATGTGCGTTGCCGGCCCTATCCGGCTTCAGATGCCTGTTATCGAAAGAACCTGCGAGGTAAGCAGGGGTGCGGACCGGGTCGAGATGATCAGGTTCGCCTGCCAGTTCGCGGAGTTCGGCGGGTGGATCTTCCAGGATGCCGGCGATCTGACGTGTGCGATGCAGTGGACGAACAGGGCGCTCAATTACGCCCTGGAGCTCGGGGATGAGCGCGTGATCGCTTATACGCTCATGCGGAAGGCGATGATCGCGACGGAGGGCGGGAGTCCTGCACAGGGTCTGGGCATTGCCGATGCTGCCCTTAAACGTAAGGAGGCGCTGACTCCGCGGCTCAGAGCGGTGATCCTGCGTCAGCGATCCTATTCTAACGCGGTCTTGGGTGAGGTCATCGCTACGGCCAGGGACTCTGATGAGGCAGTTATCGAAGCTGTCGCAGGTGAAAACCAGGGCGAGGAAGACCGCGCGCCTTATTGCACGCCGACCTACGCGGCGATGGAAGCCGGGGCCTCCTGGGTGCTCCTCGGGCATCCGAAAACCGCGATTCCGATCCTGGAGAAAAGCCGCTCGGAATGGGTGGATCATACGCAGGTCCGCGACTACGCACTGTGCGTGCCACGTCTGGCGCTGGCGTATGCCGCTGCTGGCGACGTTGAGCGGGCCTGCGCGGCTGCCGATGAGGTCGTGGCGCTTGTCCAGGGTCTTGGCTCGCGCCGGGTAGTCAGCCAGCTCGGCCTGCTCTACCGTGGGCTGGAGAGGTGGCGACGGGATCCTACCGTGGCTCGCGTACGAGGGAGGCTGAAGATGCTTGCCGATTCGTTTAAGCCGGAACGAGAGGCAGGCTGATGAATCATTTCCTGCCCACGACGACAACCTCGGACGAGAAGGAACGCGGCGCAGACTGCGCAGTCCTTCCGGTCGGGAGCTTCGAGCAGCACGGCGATTACCTGCCGCTGATTACCGACACGGTGATCGCGACCGTGGTATCGCGGGAGCTCGCGAGCGCTTATCCGCTCCTTCGGCTTCCGCCGGTCACTATCTCCTGTTCCCATGAACACAGCGCATGGCGCGGCACGGTGAGCATCTCGTCAAGCACCCTTCACTCCATCGTCGACGACATCTATCGCTCTATTGCGGATTCCGGCCTAACCTCGCTGGTCGTCGTGAATTGCCATGGGGGTAACTATTTCCTGGCAAACGCCGTCCAGGAGGGAAACGCCCAAGGTAAGAGAATGGCGCTGTTCCCGACCGGTAAGGACTGGGCGGACGCCCGGCAGTCAGCAGGGCTCGCCACGTCGAACCATGAGGATATGCACGCTGGCGAGCTCGAGACTTCCATCCTGCTGCACGCGCACCCCGAACTAAGCGCCTATCCATAAGTTCTGCGCGTAACCAGGATGAGGCTGCCGGATGAGGGGCGTTGACATCAGCCTCGCCGGAGGTTGGATCGAAGTTGCCTGCATCGTCCATCCGCCCGGCGAGGTCGTGATCAGTATGCGC
>WNGG01002836.1_pt1 | contig 39645 bp, 29 predicted proteins | sample 5400661 | NCBI WGS metagenome assembly WNGG01 (sample SAMN13153372, study PRJNA577476) | soil metagenome | isolation source: 100 cm soil or saprolite under Garry oak tree replicate 1 | place: USA:California | collected 2016-06-15
TTGTGCGAACGCATTCCGTAGAGCTTGCCTGCAAACGAGGCGAGGATGGAGAGGAAGTCCTCGGTCAACTCCTGCTCCGGCGTCTTCTCTTCATCGGGATCAAGCACTGTGAAGGTCACGCCAAAGCTGGTGAAGAGCGTTTCCAGGTACGCCTGGCCGAAGCGGGTTAAACGGTCGGCCAATGTCACGGCGACCTCTGCCACCCGGTCCTCGCAAACGAGCGTGAGAAGGTGCTGTAACCCCTTCCTGTCGGCATTGAGTCCTGAGCCAATATCTGAGAGGGTGAGGGTTTGGCGAGTCGGACGCTCGGTCTTGGCCCATGCCTCTAGCCGGTCGATCTGGCGCTGCAAATCCGGTCGTTGATCCTGCCCACTCACCCGTGCGTAGAGCACCAGGAGCCGATCATCCGTCTTGCCCACGAAGCGTTCAATCTCGGCTCTTGGTATACGCGCTTCCCATCCCACACGAATCGCCTGGATTTTGCCTGATTTGACCCAACGGCGGATGGTGATCGGATGCAGCCCTAACTCCTGCGCCGCTTGCCCAACTCGCAGATACTTCTGTTCACCTTTTTTCATGATAGAGATAGTATAACATAGATAGAGATCCCAGGCAACTGCTATTCACCCCCCCTATAGCCCTGCCAGCATTGGCACCGTGACGTCCAACGTATTTTTCGCCGCTTGTCCCCCTTTGAGAACCAGTTTGATGTGAGCGGGATTGGCAAGTGTGCTGATATCGTTCAGTACGTCTCCATCTACGACAATGATGTCAGCGAGCTTGCCTTCCTCAAGTGTGCCCAGTTGGGTATCTAAATGGAGGAGTTGAGCGGCATTCAGCGTGCTGGCCTGGATGGCTTGCATGGGTGTCATGCCGTTTTCGACCATCAATTGGATTTCCTGCCCGTTCTCTCCATGACGGCCTACGCCTGAGTCAGTTCCCATAGCGATCTTGACGCCTGCCTCTACTGCGCGACGGAAGCTCTTTTTATGAGCCTCTGTGACGCTGATGGCCTTGGCCGCCATCATGGGTGGCAGAATTTCAGGATGGTCTTGTGAGAATTTGACGACAGCTATGGGAGCAATCAGTGTGGGGACGAGATAGATCTCTTTTTCGCGCATTAAGTCAATGATCTCATCTGTGAGGTAGATACCGTGTTCGATGGAGGCAACGCCTGCCAGGATGGCGTTTTTCACTCCCTGAGTGCCCTGGGCATGGGCCATGCAGCGTTTCTCCTGGGCAGTGGCTTCATAGACCGCTGTGGCAATCTCTTCGATGGTCAGTTGCGATGAGGTGGGGGTATCGGCAGTGGAGAGTACTCCGCCGGTTGTCGCCAGTTTGATCCAGTCAGCTCCGGCACGCAAGATTTCACGCACCGTTTTACGCATTTCATCCACGCTATCGACAATCCCATGAGGCACGTCGGTGAAGTGGATACCAAACAGGCCAATGTCGGCGCAGCAAGGATAGTATCCGTCCCCATGTCCACCTGTCTGGGAGATCAAGGTGATGGCCACTTGCATCCGTGGACCAGCGATAATGCCACGCTCGACAGCTAACTTGAGGCCAGCGGGAGAGCCTCCTGCCTCTCGTATCGTTGTAACCCCGGCCTCCAGGGTTGCCTTCATACGTGGAATAGCCTGAAATAAGCGTAAAGAGGGGGGTGTAAGCAAGTAACGCAGTACATCAGGATACTCAAGCATAAAGTGGACATGGGTATCGATCAGTCCAGGAAGGATGCTTCCTCCCTCTGCATCAATGACGGTCGCATCGCGTGGAATGTTGACCTGGTCGCCTAATGCAGTGATACGCTCGTCCTCGATAAGGATGGTCATGCCGGTTTGTGGCTCGCTGCCACGTCCATCGATGAGCGTGCCATTGGTAATAGCTAAGGTCATGGTAGCTCTCCTTGGTTTTATTTTAGATGAAAAATCGAAAGGCACCTCTAACCAGAACAGCATCCCCTGGACTCAACATCAGGGAACATCATCAGGCGACCTGGCCTTCTTTAATTGTTCGGGAGTAATGATCGTCGCTCTCAGATTAGCTTCTCCAAGGAAAGTACCGGTCAGATCAGCATCACTCAGATTCGCCCTGCTCAGATCGGCCTCCCTCAGATCGGTACCAATAAGGCTTGCCTTACTAAGGTCTGCATCGCTCAGATCTGCCCCGCGGAAGTTGGCTCCACTCACATCTGCCCCGCTCAAGTTACTCCCGACCAGGGTGGCTCCGCTCAGATTAGCTCCAACAAGGCTGGACCAGCTCAGGTCTGCCCTGCTCAGATCTGACCGGCTCAGGTCTGCCCCACTCAAGTTAACCCTACTCAAGTTAGCCCCACTCAGATTGATATTACTCAAGTCCGCTTCGTTCATGTCTAGTTCTACCTCAGGGTGCTCTTGCCTCCACGTATTCCAGGCATCCACCCCTTGCTTGAGAAGGTCTATCTGTTGCTGGTTTGGCATTATGGTTCACCTCCTGGTTACATGTTTTCAATCTTACTTTCAGTCAGTAAATTATTATAGGTATCTAAAACTCTCCCTGCAAACTGTACAAGAGGAACTCATTTCCTCTCCCACAAACCATCGAGCAGAGGCCAGAAACCGGGAAGCTCCTGTGTAGTACGCCACCAGAGCGCAATCTGGATGCCACTATTCCCAAATTCCGGCTCCTGCCGCAACATCTCCCAGAAGGTCACAATCGTCACATACAGACCTCTGGCCGTGACATACCAGACAGCATGCTTCACACCCGATGCATCAGTATAGACAACATGGGGATTAAAGAAATCCTGCGGAGCACTTGCAGCAGCATCAATCTGTGAAGGTGTCGCTTGTTGTGCCAGAGTGTGTGCGGCCTGATAAGTGAGAATGCCATCAAAGACCCATCCGCCATTCTCCCTATGCCAGCTAGCGCCATACAATGGCAGTTCCCAGATGATATGCCTCAACATCGTAGGCATAGTTCGCATAGTATAAGCTAAAATCTGTTTGAGCCAGGGAAGACTTACAAGTGGCCCCGGCGAGTAACGCGACTGATCCAACGCCATAATCACAATGAAATCAGCAGCATGAGCAAGCAGGCTCCAGTTCGCAAATCCATTGTAATCGTAGGAAATATCTCGATCACTGATCTTGTGGACCAGCGCAATTCCATACCACTTGTGCAAGGGCCGTAGCGCAGCCCATACCTGCTGATTAAACGTAGCAAAAAGTTGCTGAATATCAGGATAATCATGATCGACGCCCTCTAAATCCATAATCACCCCATCGTAGTTGGCACGCACCACTTCCTGCACAATCGCATCGATATAGCTCTGGTTCCTCGTCGCTTCAGCCACATAAGCCGCCCCTTGCTGAAACGACCAGGCGCCGGGACCTTCAGTAAACATGGTTATAGTCAGATAGACCATACCTCCCTTGCTATGCACCAGCTGCACCACATTATCCATGCTGGAACTATCAGGCATGCAATTGTTAGCGCCACTAAGAAGACTTCCCGTTAATGGATGCACCCATCCGGTCCCAATCAAGGCAGCATTTGCATCTTTGTCAGCAGTCGAGAGATAGGCCGCTATCCCCTCCTGGCAATCACTCCCATTGATCCAACTCAGCGAAGCCGTTTTCCCCTTCAAATATGCAGGAAGCGTAGGAGGAGGCACAGGGGCTGTAGGAGAATATTGCCATACAGGAGTACTCGAGACTTTCTGAGACGTAGGGGTGCTCACCGGATGTTGAGAATTGCTTCTGGAAGCATCCGCATCTGCTTGGGCGCAACTTGTGATAAATACAACAAGTAGAGTTAATAAAAGTGGCCAGGTAATATTTCTTTTGCTGAACACATTTCTGCACATATCTTGTTCCTCTAATACGAATGCTTAGAGGATTTCATTATCTCCTTTTCCGTACTATAGGTCAAGGTAAACCAACAAGCGAGACCCCTTGTGGGTCTCGTGGGGGTGGGGCGTGTTCTCTCTCTGACACTTCTTTTTGGGGTGGTCCGGCACCTGGCACCCACAAAGGTTCCACACCGCTTCGGTGGGCCCCCCACCAGGCGACGGTGCGGCGGACGGAGGAGTGGGGCAGGGGGCCATGAGACCTGTAGTGGCACGGGGCGGGGTGGAGCGGTGGAGGGGCCCTTGTGGGTGCCAGGACCTGGCTGTACAGACTCCTGTTGGCCTTCCGTGTCCTCGTGGAGCGGTGGAGGGGCCTTGTAGGTGCCAGGACCGGTGACCTAAACACTGTCAGGGAGAGAGGATGTGGCCTGGCCTGACTACAGTAATTGCTCTACCAACCCAACAATTTCCTCATGAACTTGTTCTGGTGACTGTGAAGCATCTATAACCTTAATACGCTCAGGATGAGAACGAGCCAGCGCAAGAAATCCTTCTCGCACACGTTGATGAAATTGTTCTGCCTCGGCATCGAAACGAGTTCGCTCCTCGCGCAGACCGCTCTGGTCCCTGGCAACATCTGTTCGAGCATGCACCTGGGCAGGATCAAGGTCAAGCAAAATAGTCAGATCTGGCACACGATTTTGTGTTGCCAGCAGTGAGAGCTGCTCTACAAGCTCCGCACCAACTCCCCGCGCAAACCCTTGATAGGCGATGCTGGCATCGAGGCAACGGTCAGTAATCACCAGTTTTCCTGCTTCTAGCGCCGGAATTACTACTGTGGCAAAATGCTGAGCACGGTCAGCCTGGAACAGGAATGCTTCCGCTAAAGGGGTAATTGCCAGTTCAGGCCGATTGAGCAGGAGATGACGGACCTCAACTCCGAGTGGCGTCCCCCCTGGCTCGCGGGTACGCACATATAGTACCTGGCGTGCATCCAACCAGCGCCCCAGTAACTCCATCTGCGTGGTTTTCCCGGCACCATCCAGCCCCTCAAATGAGATCAGTTTCCCTCTAGCCACTCTATTTTCCCCCATCGGTACGATACAGCTCATAATCCCAATCAAAATAGGGCTTGGGCAACATATCTTCCGGTGTCCATTGATGGTCAGCTCGACCATTGCCATATTTCCCCTGGTACTCCTTCAAAGTCTCGCCAACGTACTCGAAGGTCATCTGACAAATACGGAATCCTACCGGCACCCAGATCATCGTCTGCGTGTGATTTGAAATCTCCATCGTCCACCGACTGATATACCCAACATCCCCAACGCCCGCACACCGGCAGACCGACAGGCCCGACCGTGCTACCGTGCTGCGCGAATACATCTTCGCCAGGTAGCCATTATGGCCTCCAATGACCTCCTGCGTATGTGCCAGAATCGTCGTGCCAGGACGAATAGCGATCTTCCGATCCTTGGCCCGTCGTGGCTCTCCCCAATAACGCCGGATATCCTCCGGATTTTCTAAATGAATCACGTCCACGTTCGCATCTCCCTGGAAAAACCATTCTCCAAGGCGGCAATCATAGGAATTCGTCCCCAGCTGGCGCTGATCAAAAGGCTCAATAACAATATTGCCGTTCGCCAACTCTTCCAAAATCCGCTTGTCCGAAAGTAACATGTACTACAATCTCCTCTTTAATTGCCCATTGACTTCCCTGGCACCCACCCAACTCCCTGGCACCCACAAGGAGTGCCACGACTATGCCCCTGCTCCGCACACACTGTTCGTCCATAGTAGTGGCACCCCTTGTAGGTGCCAGGTGGCTGGGTGGGTGCCAGGGGGGTGCTAAGGAAATGTGCCTGCCAGGCCACTCGTGCAAACAGTTTACCATACATCGTCCCCGTTGTCTTGATCCTGCCCCATTTCATCCGCTATAAGAGGCACTGCCAGAGATCGAACAGTATCCACCTCAACCCAGATACGCTGTGCCAACCGACGTGCCTCATCTTCATCCATCAGGGCATATTGGAAAGGGAAGAAGGCGCGATCATCACTATGCCGGTGGATCCAGCGACTGATGATATTGATCTGGTCTACCTCGGCCTTCCCCACAATACTGGGCGGGTCGCCCAACGATGCCGCCACCGCTAGCAGTTCGGAGACGGCAGCATTCATGGCTTCACGCTCGTGGGGACTGGAGCGCTGCTGCACCAGGCGACCATGACGAATAAGAAAAAGTTCGTTGCAGCCTTCCTGCGCTGAAGGGTAGACGATGAACAGGTTATTGGCCTCGATCGCTCCCGTAATCAAGCGCTGTCCAATCAGCACCTCCTCAGCACTACGAATTGTATCACGCAGCCAGGCGGCGCGTTCAAAGTTTAGTTGCTGCGACGCCTCCAGCATCTGTCGACGCAGGCGATCAAGCAGGTCTTCACGCTCACCTCCTAGAAAAGCGCATACCTGCTCAACGATCTTAGAATACTCCGCCGGATCAACATCGCCCTTGCAGGGGCCAGGGCAACGGCCAAGGTGCAGCCGTAGACATGGGTCAGAAGCTTTGGCTTGTGGTGGTAGGGAGCGGGTACAGGTGCGAACAGGGAAAATTTTTTGCACCAGTTCGATAGTCAGATCAACAATCCGCCCACTGCGGAAGGGACCGAAGTAGCGTGCCCCATCTGCGGTAACTTCTCGCGTCGCATAGACTCGCGGGTAGGAGTGCTGTACATCGATCTTGATAAAGGGGTAGAGTTCATAGTTACGCAACTGCACATTGTAGGGAGGCTGCAACTGCTTGATCAGTTGAGACTCCAGCAGCAGCGCCTCCAGTTCTGAGCCGAGCACGCGAACCTCTATCTCTTTCACACTTTGCAGCAGTCCATCCATCTTGCGCGTATAGCCCAGTGGCTGATTGTAGTAGGAAGCCAGGCGATCCTTCAAACACTTCGCCTTGCCAACATAGAGCACCTGTTGATGCTCATCCTTCATCAGGTAGACACCTGGCTTCGTCGGAAAGTCGCGTTTCCAGGCTGGATTGAGAAAGAGGCTTCCTGTTGGGCGTGGAGCGGCGACAGAACTTGAGGGAAGTCGGCCATCGGCACGTAATAGCTCTCCTTTAGAGACAGAAGTTTTGGTGATATCTCCACTCCATGCAACAGGCAATTGCAAACGGCGGCGCAAATGTCCAAGTGTAAGTATACCCTGCTGAGCAGCCAGTTCAAGCAGTTTCAAAAAGACAGCAGCAGTTACCCTGGCATCTCCCATTGCCCTGTGGCGGTTCATCGTAGTAATGCCCAGGTGTTCTGCCACCATATCGAGTTTGAAACGACGCAAGCCGGGCAGAAAACGCCGTGCTAGCGGAATAGTATCAAGGCCATCAAGGGGAAAAGTCTGACCAAGCAGTTGCGCTTCGTATGAGAGGAAGCCAATATCGAAGCCAACATTATGCCCAACAATGGTCGCTCCATCAATGAAACTGAGGAAGTCGGGTAACACCTCCCGTGCAAATGGGGCTTTGGCGACCATCTCCGAGGTAATCCCGGTGAACTGCACAATGAATGTCGGCAGGCGGCGACCCGGATTGACCAGGCTCGAAAAAGCATCTACCACCTCGCCCCCACGTAGCCGCACACCCGCAAGCTCGATCACCCGGTCAGGCCCAGGGCGAAGCCCAGTCGTTTCAGTATCCAGCACAACAAATTCAACCTTGCTGAGTTGCTGCTGGGTAATCTGCCAGGCAGAGAGCAGCCACGCGCGCTCCTCGGTTGCCTCAAAGAGCGAGGAGCTTCCAAGGGTCTCGCGTAGCAGCGTCGTCCAGATGGTATGCTTGCCATCACGCTCGCTCACACCAAAAAGATGTCGTATGAGCAGTTCCTCTGAGATGGGTTGCCCCAGGCTCTCCAGTAGTTCGTGTGCACGCCGTAGTAGTGCAGCGCGTTGCGGTGATTGCTGAAATTCCGCTTCGCTCTCTCCCTGTATCATAGGAAATAGTCCCCCATGATAAATACATGGTACGTTTGTACGAGCATATCATGGGGGATGGGGTTTGGCAAGTCTACACTTCCGGTGTCATCCGCAGTACCGGATTCGGCAGAGGTGCACCATCATGGAAGAGTGGAGGCGGCTCTCTGCGCCTGGATGCTTCTTGCCAGTAGGTAATCCAGTCCCTTAATTCTTTGACACGTTCTTTTGCCTCGTCGCACCAAACCTTATCGTGATAATAGGGATATCTGAGCTGTGGATCCTGGATGGATCTCAGTTGCTGCTCCAGGCGGGTCTCGAATCCGGGATTTTCAAGCACTGCCTGTATGGGTCCAATATTTTGTTCCAGTTGAGCCATCAGCACCAGGAAACGCACCCACCAGTGATGATCGAAGTTGAATTTGTTGGTATCAGAGAATATCTCGCCAGCCTTCTGTCCCTTCTCAACAAGAGTGCGGATAGTTTCCGGTGGCATTGTCAGGTTCAGCCCGCCCTCGTTAGCATCCAGGTGAACCTGGACAATGCGCTCACGATAGCTGGGCAGATTCGCTTGCATAGCGTCGCGATAGTTCTGTGCAGTTGTGAAGACCGCAAACAAAAATGCATCAAGCCGGTCAAGCCCATGCCATTCAGGTTCTTGCCGGTCTTCGGCTCGTGGCAGATACACATTCTCGCCCGCGGCACAGGCCTCCGCGGCTGCTGATCCCTGATCATCGTAATGTACTTGAAGAGCACTGGTGCCGACGGACACAGGGGCCAGACTGATACCAAAAGTAGGCCGTCTAGGCAGCCATGCATCGAAGAACTGGATGGGAAAGTTGCTGCAAATCCCGCCGTCACTGAACCAGTTTTGTTGCAGGTGGGCCGGTTCGAGTTGCGATATCTTCCCATTCTGCAAGTCATTGTAAGCCGAGGTGCTGACGGTGTAGAGAGGTACCGCGCTCAACAGGAGTGGAAAGCTTAGACTCATGCGTGCACCGAACACGACAGGTAATTGCCGCCAGTCTGGAAGGAAGTAGAATCCTTCAGGAAGCTTGCCCTGTGGAACGATGGTTTCCTGGGGATCGGGAGGAGACTTGATCATGTGGTCCACAACGTAGTTGGGGAAGAGTTCACGCATATCGCTTTCCTGAAACAGGAAGTTCTGCAGGCCCTCGGGTAGTACATAGGGTTGAGCATGGCTGAGGTTAGAGGTGACCATTTTGAGTTCAACCTGTTTCTCGCTCAGTTGACCAAAAGTGAGAGGGGCAGTGTGGAGTTCTAATCCAGCCGTTCGATCAATCAGGTCACTCAACCAGTCGGTCAAATTTGTGCCGTCTGGTGTAGCACTATGCCCTTTGCAGACGCCATAGAAGTTCTTTGGCACCCTGACGGTGAGCAGGTTGAGCAGGTCATCCCCCACCCAGATCACTCGGCCAACCCACGTACCGAACCATCCCAGGATCAGCCCAAGCACTGCTCCAAAGAATACAAAGGCGATCAAGAGAATGCCTACTCGCACAGAGGTTGATATTCCGAATAAAGAAACAACTCCCAGCAAGATCAGGGACAGGACTGCAGCCTGGATGACGCCGATGCCAACACCCCATCTTCTACCTATACGTCCTCCATGTTTAAACGGCTGGTAAGATGATACCCAGGTGGGGATTAATCTGCCCACTGCTTGAAGAACAGGTTGTGGTAAGGCTGGTCTCACCCATCCGAGAACTCGTATGAAGAGAGGGACGCGAGCAGGTTTGCTGGTATCTTCCTGGTCAGCTACTTTTCCGCTAGTATTTGTTGTGGTTGCAGCTGCTTTGCCATCACCAAGCATAGCATAAAGTATATCCAGGAGCGGCTGTGTCTCTGGAGATGCCTGGAAGAGATTGCGCAGGTGGTTGTCTTCGCCGAGCCAGTTCCTCATAGCCTCGAGCTGCTCAAAGCCACCATGTTCGCGGTTATACTCTGCCGCCGCCGTGCCAGCCGCCGCAATTGCTCCCGCTGATGTACCTCCAATGTTCGCAAAGTGATAGCCTTCCTTGAGTGCCAGCACTGCAGGTGGGTAGACAATCCCGCTGGTGATACCACCCTTCATAACCAGGTCGCATATCTTGAGACCGTCTTGGGCTCGTTGTTGCAAAGAATCTGTTGCCATAAGTGGTGCTCCTTGTGGTATATATTATTTGTCCGCCGTACTCATCATTAGAACTTCTTCTGATATAATTCAGTATATAGACGCTCAAATCATGGGTTTTTATGTATGGATTCAAGCGGGATTCCAAGGGGTGCAAGGTGTCTGCCAATTACTCCCCTTACCTGGAAAGTGAGGAATAACCTTGTACACAGCAACTGGTAGCCTCAATCCCACTCCGCCTTTTGACTTCAGCAAATCCCTGAACTTGTTGAGAGACTTCATGCCGATGCAAGGTGAGCAAACCATTGATGCAAGAACACTCACCAAAGCCGTATACGTTCAGGGACAACTCATCGCTTTTCAACTCACATCGTCCGGCACAGTCGAAGCTCCACGGTTGGAGTACACACTATTTTCTGAACAACCGATAACTGCTTCTCTCAAAGAGGCTGCCCTTGAACGTATCAGCTTCTTTTTAAGCTTACAGGACGACCTCCAGCCCTTCTACCACGTAGGCCGTGAGGACCCAGATTTTGCTCCGATTGTGCAGGAGCTATACGGCTACCACCATGTAAAGTTTTTAACACCCTTTGAGTGCGCCTGTTGGACCGTATTGGCCCAACGCAACCCGAAACATATGGCCTTGCGCATGAAACAGGCTATGGAAGAGACATATAGTGGTAGCATCAATGTGAATAAGACAACCTATCGAGCCTTCCCTGAAGCCACTCAGTTAGCAGATGTGAGAGAGAGCGAGCTTTTAACCGTCGTTCGCAACGCACGCAAAGCTGAATACCTGATAGCCGTTATCAGAGCTTTCAGTGAGATCGACGAGCAATTTCTCAGGACAGGCGATTATAACGAGGTAGCAACATGGCTCTCCAACATCAGAGGCCTTGGTGAATGGTCAACATCATTCGTACTGCTCCGTGGCCTCGGCAGAATGGAACAGGTGCCACTGACTGAGAAACCCCTGATCGAGGCAGCTTCTCGGGCCTACGGACATGGAAGAGATTTGTCTCGTGCCGATCTGGCACAACTGGCAGAAAGGTATGGCCCATATCAGGGCTACTGGGCACATTACTTGCGGGTTGGGGCGTGAATATACTCAAATTCCCATTGACTTCCCCTCCCTTACACTGTATACTTGACCTACAACTTCATACCATACCTTATATCAAAGGAGTCATGGCGCAACCATGGGCAGCACAGATTTGCAGCGAAGCTACCATTAGACAGTGGGCAACTCTCTTATCGACACAGCATCGATCACAAGAGAGGGCATCTGCGTATCCACTGCGAGGTAGCATCTTGCATCTCATTGCTGCACATACTGCTCCTGGCCCATAGCGAAGTGACAACCGCGTGTCAAAACCACGCCCCTACTCTACTCGCTCACTCCACAAGAGCCACCCTTGACGAACTCACGCAGCAAACGTGATTAGCAAACTTACTTCTTCCAGTGCCATACTCAACTGTCACAACCGTCACAAGTCACAAACTCAAATCCTGATCATCAGGTTTTGTCCCTAATCGGGGATCAACATCCCCATCTGAGAAGACAGTTGTCCCAACTGTCCCAAGTCACGGCTCTTCGCCAAGTTTCGTGCCAGGGGGTGGTAGATGGGAAAGTTCATTCGCATCAGTCCGCTCTAGCAGCGAATCTTCCCCAAAGCGATTCTGCACAAATGATGTCCGTTGCACGAAACTTGGCGAAGAGCCAAGTCACAACGCACAAACAGACCGGGGAAGGGCCGCCGTAGTTGGGTAGGGGCGAGGGTGGTGGAGAGCGGTGGGGTGGGCCCTTGCGGTCGCCCTGGCTCACTAGAGGGAGGAATACATGGACATCACTTTCTTACTCAGAGGGCTACTCATCGGTTTCTCAATAGCTGCACCTGTTGGGCCAATCGGAGTGTTATGCATTCGTCGCACCCTGGCCGATGGACGCCCCTCTGGCCTGGTTTCGGGTCTGGGAGCAGCCACCGCAGATGCGATCTATGGTGGTATTGCAGGCTTCGGCTTGACGTTTATCTCAAGCCTGCTGATCAGCCAGCATTTCTGGTTTCGTCTCATCGGAGGAGCATTTCTCTGCTACCTTGGTATCAAAACCTTCCTGACTAAACCAGCAGAGCAAGCCGCCACAATAAAAGGAAGGAGTCTCCTTGGCGCATATGCCTCAACAGTGTTCCTGACACTCACCAACCCAACGACAATTCTTTCGTTTGCAGCAATCTTCGCCGGGTTGGGGATAGCAAGTACCAATGGGAACTATCTCTCCGCCAGCGTATTAGTCCTGGGCGTCTTTCTAGGTTCAGCACTCTGGTGGTTTATCCTGAGCGGGGGTGTCAGCCTGTTTCGCACAAAGTTTAATACACAGGGCCTGCGCTGGGTCAATAGAATCTCCGGTATACTGATTACCATATTCGGTTTGATCGCTTTTCTCAGCCTGAGAGGATAACCTTGCTCCGGCAAATTTATTTACGTGGGAAAGCGGAACCGTGGTTGGGGTGGGCCCTTGCGGTCGCCCTGGTTAACCATCGAACATGGTACAATTCGGGCAGAGGTAATTCCTCTTGAATGGGAAGGAGCAACAGGATGAGTGATCTGAATCGACTTGCATCACTGGTTAAATCCAGGAACACCGTTGAAAACAACATTGCCACCCTTATCGGGCAACCTGTAAATCTCCAGAGCGTTGGTGAGTACATTGCTTCCGTCATCTTTAGCATTGAACTCAATAAGCCACGCACAAATAAAGGGAGTGACGGACGTTTCATCCAGGGGCCGCTTGCCGAACATACCGTTGATGTCCAATGGCGTACCAAACACGATGGGCTTATGAATATCAAGCAAGACTTCTTTCCCGATTACTACCTTCTGTTTACAGGGCCAAAGGAATCAGCTTCATTGCACAGCATCCTCAATCCCTGGGTCATTGAGTCCGTCTTCCTCTTTAACTCTAGCGAACTCCTTGCTGCCCTGCATGAACGAGGAGTTCAATTAGGTAGCGGAACCAGCATAACCGGGCCTCTCTGGGAACGCGCTGAGATCTATCCAATACAGCGGGACAACCGGTTGATCCTGTCCAATGAGCAGCAGCAATTTCTGGCCCTTTTCCGATAAGGAGAGACTCATCATTTGAACTCTGTTGACTCAACCTATCTCAATGTCCTTCGTAAAATATATACGCAACTCAAGGATACTAACGTAAACTGGGTAGTGACAGGCAGTCTCAGCTTTGCACTCCAGGGAATACCTGTCACCCCTCATGATATCGACATCCAAACCGATCAAGCGGGAACCTACGAAATCGAACGATGTTTCTCAGAGTATGTGGTCAGAAATGTAGTTTTCTCCTCTACAGGCAAGATTCGCTCACATCTTGGAGCATTGCTGATCGATGGAATCGAAGTGGAGCTTATGGGGGATATCCAGAAGCGGCTTGAGGGCGGAAGCTGGGAGGAGTCGGTAGATTTAGAACATCACAAGCGGATTGTAGAAGTTGAAGGCATGTACATACCCGTTCTATCCCTGGAATATGAATATCAGGCTTACCTGAAGATGGGGAGGCTTGAACGAGCACAAATGTTAAAGGAACTGATTGGATAAGTTTTGGCTCTTGTAGTCCTTCATTCGTTATAATTGAGTAATATATGTAAAACAGAGCATATCCGCCGAGAGGAAACAAGTCTGAATCATGAAGAAGGCCACCAGGGGAGCCACTACAAAATCACCTCGGACCGCTAAGAAGCGCTCCGAAGGGAAAACATCTGATGAGCTTCAAGAGAAGCTAAATGAGACCAGAGAACTGATAGAACTGGCAGTTCTACCGGTACGTAATACTGTCCTGCTTCCTAATCTGGCAACACCATTATTGATAGGACGCGATCACGCACTTAGAGCGATCGAAGAAGCTCTGAGTAAAGATCGTACCCTGTTTGTGGTCACTCAACTGAGTGAAGATGTCGATGATCCTGGCCCCGACGATCTGTATACTGTGGGTGTGGAAGGGATAATTGATCGCACTCTAAAGATGCCCGATGGTACAACCAGCGTGCTCATTCACGGGCAACGACGTTTACGCCGCCTGGAGTGCATCCAGCAGACTCCTTTGATGCGGGTGCGTGCAGAAATTATCCATGAAGAGGTAGAGCATTCTCTTGCACTAGAGGCTCTGATGCGAGCAGTACTGGCCCTCTTTGAGAAATGTGTGAAACTGAGCCGTACTCTCCCAGATGAAGCATATATTGCCGCCTTGAATATTGACGAACCAGGTGAGCTGGCAGATTTTATCGTTTCTGCGCTTGAGCCAGCCATCCCCATCCGTCAGAATATCCTGGAAGCTTTCAATGTCGAAGTAAGGTTACAAAAGATCAGTATTCTTCTTTCTAAAGAATTGACTGTCCTGGAGTTAGAGAATCGCATTCACAGCCAGGTACAGCTCGAGGTTGACAAGACTCAGCGAGACTATTTCCTCCGTGAACAACTCAAGGTCATTCAGCGAGAGCTTGGCGAGACCGATCCTGCGATACGTGAGCAGCAGGAGTTGGGAGAGAAGATCCTTACCTGCGGCATGCCTGAAGAGGTCAGGGTACGTGCAAATAAAGAGTTAGAGCGTCTCAGCACCATCCCTTCCATGGCTCCTGATGGGAGTGTCGTCCGCACCTATCTCGATTGGCTCGTAAACCTTCCCTGGAAAAATGCGACTATTGATCGCCTGGATACAAAGGAAGCAGCAACTATCCTTGAACAGCAGCACTATGGTCTGGAAAAGATCAAAGAGCGTATCCTGGAATATATTGCTGTGCGTAAGCTCTCCGATACAATGCGCAGTCCCATTCTCTGCTTTGTTGGCCCACCAGGCGTAGGCAAAACCTCGCTGGGCCGCTCCATCGCCCAGGCCCTCAATCGCAAGTTTGTGCGCCTGTCGCTGGGTGGAATCCATGATGAAGCCGAGATTCGCGGACATCGCCGCACATATGTTGGAGCGCTGCCGGGTCGCATCATCCAGACCATGAAGGTAGCAGGCACCATTAATCCCCTGTTTGTGCTGGATGAGTTAGATAAAATCGGAGCAGATTTCCGCGGCGACCCTTCTGCTGCCTTGCTGGAGGTGCTGGATCCCGAACAAAATCACGCCTTCTCTGATCACTATCTGGAGGTTCCCTATGACCTCTCGCACGTAATCTTTCTCACAACTGCCAATGTCCTGCATACGATACCAGCAGCGCTAAGAGACCGCCTGGAGGTCATTGAACTTCCTGGATATACTGAAGAGGAAAAGCTACATATTGCTCGCCAGTTCCTTATTCCGAAGCAGATGCGCGAACATGGCCTCAAGCCATCACGTATTGAGCTCAGTGATGATGCCGTGCACCGTATCATCCGTGAATATACTTTTGAAGCAGGTGTACGCAACCTGGAGCGTGAAATAGCCTCAGTGATGCGCAAGGTAGCACGTAAAGTTGCCGAGGGACGGCGCTCCAAAACAAAGGTGACAGCCGAGAAAATTCCCGACTACCTTGGACCCCAGAGACATTTCTTTGGCCAGGCAGAAGAACTGGACGAAGTGGGAGTGGCAACCGGCGTAGCCTGGACAAGTTCAGGTGGTGACCTGATCACCGTTGAGGCCACTCTCATGGAAGGGCGCGGCAATTTGACCCTGACCGGGCAGCTTGGAGACGTGATGAAGGAATCTGCTCAGGCGGCTCTTTCCTATGCACGCTCCCGTGCAGGTCAACTTGGCCTGAATGGTCGTTTTTACGAAAAGTACGATATCCACCTGCACCTCCCTGCTGGGTCGATCCCCAAGGATGGCCCGTCAGCAGGGATCACGATGGCAACTGCTTTGATCTCGGCTCTCACAAAACGTGCGACCCGTCGCGATGTTGCCATGACAGGCGAAATCACCCTGCGTGGTAGGGTGCTGCCGATTGGTGGCATCAAGGAGAAGGTGCTTGCAGCCCATCGAGCAGGTATCAAGACGTTTATTCTGCCCAGGCGCAATATGAAAGACCTTGTAGATGTCCCCAAAGAAGTGCTCTCGGAGATGCGTTTCGTTCCTGTAGAACACATGGATGATGTGCTGACAATCGCCCTTTATGCCAGGCCACTAACACTAGACAAGGAACACACATGATTTTCTGCGGTCAATGCGGCCTTCAGCTGGCCCCGAATAACACCATCTGTCCACGTTGTGGAGCAGCCATAGATCCTGATGTCATCTTCACTGAAGACCCCCATTCAAACGACCCTACGGCAGCCTTGCCCCCAAATTCTCCACCTCGACCATCCCAACCAACGGTACAACGTCCTGGCCCCTTTACACCTGCTCAACAGCAGCCACTCATCTTGCGTCCCGATGGTACCATCGGGAACCAGCTAGCAAATGAACCTACCAGCCTGATGGATTCGCCAGCCTATGGCCCCCGCACTCCCATGACACCTTCAGTTCCGAGTAGATCATCCTATCCTGGTTTCACACTACAAAGTGGAGCCGACTATCTCCCACCCACACAGCAAGCCTCCTATCCCGGTCTGACTCCCCAGAGTAACATCAGGTATCAACCACTTCCTGGCGAGTATATCCCAACTCTATCCACACAGCCGCCGGCGCCAGTGCGTAGAGGCAGAAGCCGTGTTGTCTCCTTGCTCGTCATCCTCTTCGGTCTACTTGTCATCCTCAGTGCCATGGCAGTGTTTATACTACAGCGCAATGACATCTTATTCAGGAATGCACCACCCACACCGACAGCTACCTCCACTCCCACTCCTTCCCAGCGAGCTCAGGCCCTGGTTCAACAGTACTACAACGATATTAACGACAAAGACTACCAGGCTTCATATAGCCTGTTAGGGACTGCCTTCCAGCAGTCTCAGCCCTACGACCAATACTCCCAGGGTTATGCCCATACTCGACACGACGACATTTCATTTATCAGCGTGACCCCCCAAACTGATGGCACCGTCCAGGTAGTCATTACCATCCACGCAACCGAGGATGATCCATCAGGTTCAGGAACAGTCGTCAGCAACTACCAGGCCAGCTACATTGTTGGACCAGATACTGGTTCTAACGGTCCCTGGAAGATACTCAGTGGGACCTCTAAGAAGCTCCCATAACAGGAGCGGGAGTGCAGAGTGTATGAGTTACTCACATCGTCACCCTGGGTGTTTCCCGACATCGTAGCCATCGGGAGAAATTGGCACTCCCACGGGAAGCGCATTCACTGCTCGCTGAGTCGTCTACGATGTCGGGAAACAGGAGAGGTGACGATGTTGAAGATAAATACACATAATGGTCATCCCGCATAACCCGACCTTTCTTCACAAGGAGTTTCGTTTCCATGCCCAATACATCCGATTTGAGTTCCTATCGTCGCTATTTTCCTGCCCTGGAGCTAACCATCAACGGCGAACCTGCCGTCTATTTCGATAACCCTGGTGGTACCCAGGTGCCACAACAGGTCATCGATGCTATGGTCAGTTATTTGCGTGAAGCGAATGCCAATACCTACGGGGCCTTTGTCACCAGCCAGCGTACCAATGCAGTCATTGCTGCTGCTCGCAGTGCCATGGCCGATTTTTTGCACGCTGCCAGCCCAAACCAGATCGTCTTCGGGCCAAACATGACCACGCTCACTTTTGCCTTCAGTCGTGCTATTGGCAAAACCCTGCAGCCTGGCGATGAGCTTGTTGCCACTGTTCTCGACCACGATGCAAATGTTGCCCCCTGGCTAGCGCTACAAGAGCGTGGTGTCGTTATTCGTACCGTCGATATCCATCCAGAAGATGTGACCCTGGATATGAACGACATGCGAACGAAGATCACCGAACGTACAAAGGTTGTAGCCGTCGGTTATGCCTCCAACGCTGTGGGTACGATTAATGATGTGACAACAATTATCCGCTGGGCGCGTGAAGTTGGTGCGCTGGTTTGGATCGATGCGGTGCAGTTCGCCCCACACGGCCCGATTGACGTGCAGAAACTCGACGCTGATTTCCTGGTCTGCTCATCCTATAAGTTCTTTGGACCGCACCTTGGCATCCTCTATGGCAAGAGCGAATACCTGGAGCGCTTCCCCGCCTATAAAGTGCGCCCGGCAAGCGATTCGGCTCCCGAACGTTGGGAAACTGGCACTCAGAACCACGAAGGGCTTGCCGGATTAATTGGAGCCATTGACTACCTGGGGATGTTAGGTCGCGAACAGAGTGCTCATGGCATTGAAATACCCGAAGGCTACACCGGCAGGCAACGGGAACTCAAAGTTGCCATGCAGGCAATTATGAACTACGAGCGAGGACTGTCGGCACAGTTGCTGGCCGGGCTACGTGAGATCGAAGGCTTAAAGGTCTATGGCATTACCAACCCACGAGATCTTGCCTGGCGTCTCCCAACGGTTGCCTGCACTATCGATGGGCATATCCCACGGGAGCTGGCAGAGCACCTGGCCGAACGGGGAATTTTTGCCTGGGATGGTAATTACTATGCCCTTGGTGTGATGGAAAGGTTAGGACTTGAGGGACATGGTGGAGCGCTACGTCTCGGCATGGCTCACTATAATACGCCGCGGGAAGTTGATCGGGTATTGAAAGCATTAGAGGAGGTGTAGAGAGGTACGAGGTAGGGCGGTCTTTCTAATCCTTCCTCACTGTGATTGTAAACGGCCCCCATTCGCCTGTTAATCCCTGTCCGTGGAGGGAAACGCTTTTTCCCTGCTCGATGCTTTTCTCGGTCATCAGACCCAGGGCAATCAAGAGCCAGTTGATCTTGCTTGGGACTTCGGTGTACTCGCTCACAAGTTGTCCATCGAGGAAATAGCGCAGTTCATCTTTGCCCTTGTGGTAACTGATGCGGCAGCGATGGGTTTGTCCAGGTATTGTGTCTACTTTCAGTTCGTTGAAGTGACAGAAGTATTTCGGTTTCACAGCATCTTCGGGGTCGGCAGGTGCTGGTACGCCAGGGAAGGGCAATCGGGCGTAGACAGTGGCAATGACATCGTTGCACATGAAAAAGTCGAGCGCCATCCCTGTGCTGAAATCCAACAGGTTGACGGAGACAAAGCCGTCGTAGAGATCACCTGGTCGTGTCGCGGTACAACGAGCGCTCATATCCCATTCGAAGGAGATTTCTCCATCGTCTGTTGGAACAAAACGCTTCGTCGAGAAGAACATATTCTTGGCGTTGTCGAGAATCTGCACCTGGTCATTGAAACGGGTGAGTCTGCCAACCCGCACGCGCATGCGGTTGCCTTCAACAATCACTGTTGCATCTGGTTCCCGGTACCTCCAGAAGGAGCCACCTGGCAGAGGGAATCCGCCATACTCCCAGGTGCGTTCAACTCCTGTAATGATCGTGTGGTAGTCTGCGTAGATATAGGATTCTTCCTGCTGTTGCGTCTCTACAATGGCGGTGGTTCGTGTTTCGTCCAAAGTGGTACTCCTGTATGTGTTCGCATTTTGCGTAAAAATAGATGCCAGCCTCTCGTGTTCCTGGCTGATAACAAAGGGAGGAGCTGGGCTACTCAAATTGTAGCAAAATCTCTTGAGGAATGCACAGGTTAAAAATACGGCATCACAAATCCATCAAAATATATAGCTATATTATCACAGATGGCTCTCAGTTCTTCCAGGAAAGAAGCAAAGCATAGCTTTGAGGAACATACTCCCCTGTTAAACTATTCTGGGATAGAGAAGCTGCTGTGGCGAAAATAGCCTTTGTGCTTGATGGAGTCGGTTGCTGATGGTAGTCGTTTAGCATCGAAGCGTCCCTTGAGTTGTCGGCGATAGAGCAAAAAGAAAGCAGTAATGTTTATACCGATGACAAGCAGGCTGGGCAAGAGCAGGAGGCGCAAGAATGTCCAGAGGTCGAGCCGGAAGGTGGAGAGAACAATAATGTTGATGGGGTTACTGACGGGTAAAAAGTGTTACGCATGGCGCTCTTATTATATGGCCCTGGTCGGTCGATTCTTAACTCTTCTGGTCATGCTCTTCTTGACTCCTCACTCCCTTGAAATGCGACCCTGCAACGACGCTGGCGCGTCTTATCTTAAGAGCATTCGGAAACGCTGCTGTCGCAGCTAGCCTTCGGCTCATCCGAATGAGAGGCTTGCGCTTGCGCTCAGCAGGGTGCTGTCGCAGCTAGCCTTCGGCTCATCCGAATGAGAGGCTTGCGCTTGCGCTCAGCAGGGTCGTAAGGTAGTGTCTCCGGCAGTTCGCAAGTGTTTTGTGGTGGGTGTGGACTTTGCCGCCTGCGGGCGGCAAAGTCCACACCCACCACAAGGATGAACGAGTCGCCTTGTGGTGTGGTTCCTTCCTATACATTAACTCTGCGGAGGCCGATCATGCGGGTTAGCCCACTGAGTTGGCTCGTATGAACCACCCGGCTGCGGATTCTGTGGACCTTGTGGACCCTGTGGATATGACGGTGGTTGCCCTGGATTATAAGGATTAGCCATTTGCGTCGGCTCGTACCCAGGCTGGCCGGGTTGCGGATACTGTGGATATTGTTGTTGCTGTGGGTACTGCGCCGGGTTCTGATAGGGTTGCTGGTATGGGTTGGCTTGTGGCGGAGTACCCTGCATGCCCATGACTGCTGATGGAGCAACACTGAAACCGGCTTGCGACTGTGGCTTCCTGACACCAAACGCGGCAGGGAGAATGAGTGCTGCGCCAGCGGTCACAAGACCAATAACCAGCAAGATGGCACCTATACCCCAGTTGTTCTGGTAGAAGCCATTCGGATTTTGCGAATATTCTGACGTAGCGTACACCTTACTACCGTTATCGAGGGAGGTGATTTGCACTACTTTGAAGGCTTTGCCGACGAGGTGAGTGCCAAGAGTGGAGGTGACGTCAATACCTGTGGTGTCGTCTGGGCTATAGATCAAGGAGATCGAAGCCCCATTGGCAAAGGTTTTGGTACCATTGATGGCCGGGGTGAAGTCCTGCTCGTGGAGGATATAGAGTGTCGAGCTACCATCCATTTGTAGATAGTCCGTACCATCATCTCCGGCAAGGAAATGTGCGATGGTTCCCTGGGGAACCCTTTGATAGGTCACTCCATGTGAAGTGAACCCGACGATCAGACCAACAACTGCAAGAATTGCGCCAACGACAATCAGTCCCCAGCGCCTTGTAACGAGAATAAGAGCGAGACGAACGAGCAAAGCATTTCTCCTTTTATATGACTACATATACAATGAAAAGAGCTACCCGGGATTGCCCCATCAGGTGACTATATAATACCAGTTCTCAGCCGTTCTGAAAATCCCCTATCGACGTGGGCAGTACCTATATGATATTATCGGTACGTTCTCGAACCCATTGAAGAAGAGAGTAGGCTGGCGGTGTATCTCAAACGTTTGGAAATGCTAGGTTTTAAGAGTTTCGCTGTACGCACGTTGCTTGAGTTTAGTCCAGGCATTACGGCGGTGATCGGGCCGAATGGGGCCGGGAAATCGAACGTAGCTGATGCAATGCGCTGGGTACTGGGTGAGCAGAGTATGCGGCAACTGCGTGGGAAGAAAGGCGAGGACATTATCTTTTCCGGTGGTCATGGGAAGGCTGCCCTTGGCATGGCAGAGGTCTCACTGACGCTTGATAATAGTACAAATTGGGTGCCCTCAGAGTATAGTGAGATCACCGTCACACGCCGCAGCTACCGCTCTGGCGAAAATGAATACCTCATCAATAAGCAAAAAGTCCGTCTGAAAGATGTGGTATTGCTGCTGGCCCAGGCGCGTATTGGACACGATTCCTATGTCGTGATTGGGCAGGGGCTGATCGACGCCGCTCTCAGTCTGCGTCCTGAAGAGAGACGTGGCCTGTTTGAAGATGCCGCAGGCATACGTCCATTCCAGGTACAGCGTGCCGATGCTGAGAACCGCCTTCAGCAAACCGAACAAAATCTTGATCGCCTGCGAGACATCGTCAGTGAGATCGAGCCTCGCCTGGCTCCATTGGCAGAGCAGGCCCGTCGCGCTATTGAGTTTGGGCAACTGAATAGCGAACTGCAGGAAGTGCTCTTTACCTGGTATGCCCTCCAATGGCGACGTTTGTGGGCCACAAGAGAACGAGCAAAGTCTGCTGAACAGGAGCAGGCCGAGAAGGTCCAGCAGTTAGAGCAGACCCTTGCCACGACAGATGAGCAGATGAATTTTCTGCGTTCCCAGAGGCAAAGTATTCAGGCTCAAATTACCGAGGTTCGCAAAGCATCCGGTGAAGCCAGCGACTTTGTGCAGAAGGTCGAACGTGACCTTGCAGTGAGCGAGGAGCGTGTCACTGGCTTAGAGCGACAATACGAGGAGCAGCAGCGAGAAGAACGACGCCTGCGTGAACGATTGATTGCTGCGCAACAGAAGATCATCGACCTCGAAGAGCAGTGTGACCTGGCTGATGAAGCAGTGGATGCCGCCTCGGCTGCCCTTGCAACATTGGAGGGACAGGTGGCTAAAGCTCAAAAGGACTATGAACTCGACGAGCGACGATTGCGCGCATCGCAAAGTGATCTAGTCCAGGTGCAGGCTCGTCTTGGAGCCACCCAGACCGATCTTGGCCGCCAGCAGAAGCATCTTGGTGAACGGAATCGCACCCTGGCAGCGCGACGTGACACCATCGCTCAGTCCCAGCAATCACTGCGTATGTTAGAGACACGCCTTGTTGAGGAACGTGCGCAACTGAATACTGCTCGTAATGAAGAGCAGCAGGTGTTGCAGCGCAAACAAACAGTAATTCGCGCCATCGCAGATGCCCAACAAGATATTGAGCGCCTCAAATCAGCCTTAGCTGAGGTCGAGCGACAGCGACGTACCCTTTCTGATCGACTGAATATGCTTAAAAACTGGCGTGCGAGTCTGAGTGGGTATAACGATGGTGTACGTACCTTGCTCCGTGCTCCTGCAGACAAAGTGAGTGGAGTGATTGGCCCGGTGCCACAACTGGGTGTTGCTCCTGCTGGCCTGGAAACCGCACTTGAAACCGCACTTGGTCCCTATCTGCAGGCGGTAGTGGTCCACACACGAGAAGATGCTTACAACTGCCTGCGTTATTTGCAGGGTGCAAAAGCAGGAAAAGCAATGGTTGTATGGCTGGAAGATGGAGAAGGGCCAGAAGAGACAGCTACTCTTAGCGACGCCCAATTTCAAGAGGAAGTGGCTGCCCTCGATCTCATTCTGGCTGGTCTGCCAGCGCTGAAAGAGCGTGTGGTTGGTTTTGCCTGGCGTCACATCCGGTGCGAACAGCGTTATCTGCCACTATTTCATAGAATGCTGCGAAGTGTTGTGGTAGTAAACGACCTGGACGCTGCCCAGAAGCTGCTGGATTGGGCGATACCCTTACGAGCCTCTTCCTCTGATTATCTTCCTTTTGAGACGGTGGTAACGCTGAAAGGTGAGGTGCTCCATGTCGATGGCTGGCTGGCTGGTGGGAGTAGTAAGGATGGCGGACAACAGGGTTTGCTGGCCTATGAACGAGAACTGCGTGAGCTACCTGAGCAACTCAACGAGCAGATAGCGCAGATTGATCGACTGAACGGCATGATAAATGAAATTCAGCGAGACCAGGAAGTAAGACGTGTAGAGCAGGCGTCCTTAGACAAGGAACTACAGAAGATAGTCACTCGCATCAATGAACTGAACAAAGCAATAACCACCACCCAGCGAGAACAGGAACTTGTGCAGACGGAGTTGCGACTGGCGATTTCTGTGGAGCAGCAGTTGGCCGATGAAGTTGCTGGACTTGAGCAAGAGATACAGGCGACAATAGAGCGAGTGCAGGCCCATGAGAAGTTACAGCGCGAGCTGACAGGGGTGGTTGAGGAACTGCAGGGAGTGGTGGAGGAACACGCCACTGCCTATCGTCGCCAACAAGACGAGCTGGGCAAGGCTCGTACTACGGTGGCGTTGAAGCGACAGGAGGCTAAGTCGCTCCACCAGCAAATGGCGGCGCAGCAGACCCAGATGCAGGAACTTAAGTCCCAGGTCGAGCAACAGGTGGTGCGTATAAAAGAGACCGGACAGCACAAGCAGGTCCTACGAGAAGCCATCGTACTTCACCGGGCTGAACTTGAAAGAGCTTCTGCGCAGGCAAGCAAACTGACAGAAGAGTTGCATGTGGCAGAAGAGCAGATCGCTGACGTTGATCGGCAGATCATGACCATCGAACAGCAGACATTGCAGCTACGCCATACTATGACCGAACTGGAGACTGTCTATCGCCGTTGTCTGCTAGAGAGCCAGAAGGCGCAGGATGCAGTCGAGGCCCTGCTGGAACAACTACAAGAGGAGACAGGTGTCACAGATGTAAAAGAACTGGCACGTTATGCCGCTCGTGCCGACACCAACCCTGAAGGCGCTGACAATCACTCACCTTCATTCGATGATCCGAGGGGGCTCTCAGAGGAAGAGGAAACGCAGCTGCGCCGGCTTCGTAGACGTGTTGACAACTTGCGAAGTCGCCTCAAAGCCTTGGGAGGATGTGACCCTGATGCCCCGCAGCAGTACGAAGAGACTCGCACACGTTTTGAGTTCCTCACCTCGCAAATTAAAGATATGGAGCAGGCCGCTCTACACCTGCATTCCATCATTGGACAGTTGGATGCAACAATGGCTCGTCAGTTTGAGGCCACGTTCCAGGCCGTGAACGCACGTTTTCGTGAGCACTTCACCACGCTCTTCAATGGTGGCACTGCACGCCTTGAGTTGACAACAGCCAGAGGGAGTGAAGAGGATGGTGTGTCTTCGACTCCTTCAAACATGCCTGCTGGCGTAGAGGTAATTGTGCAACCGCCAGGCAAAAAGGTGCAGGACCTGTCTCTCCTCTCCGGTGGAGAGCGAGCACTTGTTTCGGCGGCGCTGCTCTTCTCGCTGCTCGAAATCAACCCACCACCATTCTGCCTGCTTGATGAAGTTGATGCTGCTCTTGACGAGTCGAACGTGGCACGCTTCTGCGACATCTTGAAACGCCTGGCACAGCGCACACAGTTTATTGTGATTACCCACAACCGCGTAACCATGTCTGTAGCCCAGGTTCTCTACGGCGTAACCATGGGCAGTGATAGCGTCTCCCGCCTGCTCTCGCTGAAACTCGAGGAGACTCCTGCCATTGCCGGTGCATAGGACCCGATTGATCGCGCACTGTTCGCACCAACGTAGGGGGGTGCAGGGGGCAAAGCCCTCTGCCGGGGTCTGGGGTGTCCCCAGAGTCCTTTTCTTCCTGCTGGCCGCCGCAAGCGGCAAGAGAAAGTAAAGAACTTGTGACAAATTTTTGCCGGGTGCAAAAATTTGTCGAAAAACCTCTTGACAACAATGCACGGATGTAGTAATATGCACCCTGTCAAGAGAACCGCCTGTATGTGCAGGTGAACCGGTGACTACAGCGAAGAGGGTACACCCGTTCCCATCCCGAACACGGAAGTTAAGCTCTTCAGCTCCGACGATACTTTGGGGGAAGCCTCACGGGAAAATAGGACGTCGCCGTTTCACCCGCCCACATAGGCGGCTTTTTCATGCTATGCTGCCATTATGTTCCGTAGTGCCTGCACCAGCCTATCTATCTCCTCTTCCGTATTATAAAATCCCGTTGAGATCCGCAACGACTTCCTGCTCGGAATATCACGGATGTAGATATTATGCTCGTCGCGCAGTTGCTTAACGACTTCCTTTGTATCGCGATCCCCCAATGAAAATGCGAGGAGACCGCTTACTCCAGGCTGTGGGGTGAGAATCGTCAGGCCGGGAATAGTCTCGAGTGCATGGTAGGCATACGTACGCGATGAGGAAATACGCTCGAATAGCCACTGGTATCCAACTGTCTCCTCCAACCACTTCAGCGCGGTTGCCTGTCCTGCCACGGCTGCTGTCTGGCGGGTTATTCCCTCAAAGCGTTGAGCGCTGTCAACAAGTGCCCACTCTACGCCTTCTTCATGCTTTGTAGAGAGAAAGCCTACATAGGTGGGCTTGACATAATTCAATGCTTCCCGGCTAGCATAAAGTGCTCCCGTTCCATCTGGCCCGCACAGCCACTTCTGCATAGGGATTGCATAGAAATCAACCCCAAGTGCCTTCACATCGATAGGAATTGCGCCGACAGACTGTGCCCCATCGATCAGCACAGGCACACCAACCTCACGCCCCAACTGGCATACTTCGCCGATGTCCAGTGCTGCACCTGTTGTCCAGAGAACATGGGAGATGGAGATCAGGCGTGTTCGTGGTGTCATGAGATCAGCAATGGCATCAATAATCGGGCGTTCTCCATTTGAACCGAGATCGGCAAAGCGAATGACAACGCCGTAGCGATCACGAATCTGGTAAAGGGGGCCAAGGGCATTCATATGCTCATGGTTGGTTGTGATAACCTCATCGCCTTCACGCCAGTCGATGCCATAACTGATGATGTTCATACCTTCACCGGTGTTGCCGGTCAGGGCAATTTCATCTGCGTCTGCATTTAGAAGGCGTGCAGTCCTGCTGCGTGCATCGCTGTAGACAGTTCTCATAGCTTCGAATGCAGCTGCCCCCAGACGGCCGTCACGCCATTCGATTTGAAGTTGCTCATTCATGGCCTCTACTACGCAGGTCGGCAAAGGGCCAAAACTGCCAGCATTGAAAAAAAGATGTGCTGTAGTCGCTGGCATTTCCTGGCGGATGCGTTGTATATGGGTGAGTTCGGACAAGGTGAGACTCCTTTGTCGAGGTACAGATTGGTTGTCAAATATTGGTTATAAGCCATAGTCCATTATATCCAGGTAGCGGATATACAAGCAGTATATATTATGTATCTCCGAGTTGGCTAGTCTGAGCCCCACACAGAGCGACCCCTTGCAATCGCCCTGCGTGGGGCTCTATGGCCTGTCCCCACACAAAAAATGAAAGACATTCAGGGAGAACACTGCTTGCACTCAATCATCCTGAAATGTATCATGAAGTTACATGGGAGCAAAACAAGATATGAGGAGGAGATTACGTCTCATGCGCGTGCGGAATTTTCGACAGGAAGATATTCCCGCCCTCTTCCACATACATCAGCTTGCTGCACAAACTGATGGTACACCGGCGAAGAACATGGCTGAGTTTGAAGCCTGGCTTGCAGCACCAGGACTTGATGCTGCATCCAATGTTTTTGTGGTGATGGATGATGAAGAGTCGAATGAGTGGGGACAGGGAGGGACATTAGAAGGTGTAGAGGGTGAGGTCATTGGCTACACGGTGCTTCAGTTGCTCCAGAGCCAGCGTGCCTATCATTTACGTTGTGAGGGTGCCGTGCATCCGGAGCATCGCCGCCGACATGCCGGGCTTGCTTTGCTGATCTGTGCGCTCAATCGTGCTCGCATCTGGGCTTTTGAATTTGAGTTTGAGGCACAACAGGAAGGTCGGTCTATCTACTTTGAGGCGTTATTGCCACAGAGTGATCCGGCCTCGGAGAATCTGGCGGCGCAGTGTGAGATGCAACCGGTGAATGAGGAAGTAGTGGAGGGGATGAGGTTATATCGCAGCGAGTTGTGAGGCTGAAGGGGTTCTCCCATATGCAGGTATTAACGAGTTCGTCTCAGATGGATGTGAAGTGAAATGATAAGTTTCTACACCTTCTCAAACTCCGTCTTCACCGTATATGTCCCATCAGATATTTGCTCGATGGTATAGTCACTAAAGAGCACAGGATCCATTTGATACAGGCAAAGAAAAACCCGCACCGCTAACTCGCGTATCTCTATCTCGGCATGAGCGCTGGCACGCATCTCGATGAAGTGCCGCCAGGCGCGTGCATTCGCCGTGACGACAATGGGAGCTTCGGTTTCGTTTGGCAGGACTGAGCGGGCGCATTGTTGCACTTTCTTGCGCAGGTCGGTACGCGCTTCGGCACTGAGGATGGTGGTTCCGGCCTGTTGCATCTCTACCAGGCGGTTGGTGAGGGCGGCGTATTCACTGGCGGCGCGTTCGATACGTTGTAAAAACTGGGCATGGAATTGCTCATCCTGGGAATATTCGGGGCGTTCGACAAAACGGAGCATGCGACCTGAGACGTACCGTTGGCTCAACTGCGAAAATCCGAATCCTGCCCTGTGGCGCACCAGTTCATGGGTGACACTGCGAGAGATTCCATAGAGCAAGAGGCTAAAGTTGGCATGTTCGAAGACGGAGCCATGCCCTGAAGACTTCAAGTTGTTGAAATAGCGTTCTGCATTTGCATTGAAGGTGCGACCACGGCCAAAGCTCATATAACAGGTCTGGCCTGCAACTTTACATAATTGTGCTCCATCTGGCAGCTTTGTGGGATCGTCCAGGTACTCGGAGAAATGAAGGGATTCATCAAACCCACCCAGAAAATCTGCCAATCCTGCCATGTTGACTTGTGGGCGGCCAATAACAACGACTCCTGGCTTGTTCAAGTAGGGAATACCAGCAGGGGAGTGATGAACAGGGGAATGAATTGCAGCAAAACCTGAACTCTCACTGCCATTGAATTCATGGAAAAGCGTCTCAGAGAGGATGACTGACACTTTGGCCTCCTTACAACTACTAGCTATGTGACTTTACGGACTACACTAGTCTAGCAGGTTGGAAGGCTTTTGGCTACTGTCTTGCTGTCTTATTTGCTTATTGGCTCCTTTTTTCCTTGCTTCTCTGTGGCGTGGGGTTGTGGAGCAAGTAGAGCATCTAAAGTAGCGCGGCGGATGCGGTAGGCCTGGCGTGTACCCCGATGGGGTAGTGTAATCGCCTCCAGAACGCCATTTTTGATCCACCGACGAACGGTGGTGTCATCCACACGCAATTGTTTTGCAACTTCGCGGACGGTAAGCAATTCCGCTTCATCATTTGCCACAAGTTCCTCTTTCTGGTCTTGTGCTAAGATGACCTTCTGTCCTTTGCTGATGCGGGTGTACGTTGAACAGCAAACACTGTCTATTTGACTATAACAACGATTATCCTCTTCCTTAGTAACTCTGTTCGGAATTGTCGTTTTGCAGTGTAAATGCAAATAGAACCTGTTGATCAGGTAATACTTGCTGAGGAAAGAAGAGGCGAAAGTGCAACTATTGGATGTACTACCCGCCAATCATCGACATGCTGCGATTTGCACGTTTGAACCGTTTATCGCCGATATAGTGCTTGAGCTCTTTGTTCCAGACGGCCCGGCGAATGACCTCAGCCAGTTGCTCATCGGAAGCATTGGAGCGAATGACAGCACGCAGGTCGGTTTCTTCAGTGGCAAAGAGGCAGGTGCGTATTTGCCCGTCGGCAGTCAGGCGAATGCGGTCGCAGGTGGCGCAGAATGGTTCACTGACCGGGTTGATAAAGCCAATCTCGCCTATGCCATCACTGAAAGTATAGCGGCGGGCCGTTTCAGATGGATCGCCCGTTGTAATCGGGACGAGTGGACCATACTCGGCCTCAATGATGGCCTTCAGTTCAGCACCTGCGAGGATATCTTCCTTGCGCCAGATCTGGTCGGCGTCGAGCGGCATAAATTCGATCCAGCGTACAACATAGGCTTTGCGGCGGGCCAGGCGTACAAAGTCAAGCGCTTCCTCCTCGCTGAAGCCACGCATAGCAACTGCATTGATTTTGATCGGGTGAATGGAGGGATACTTTTCCAGTTCTTCCAGACCTTCCAACACGCGGTCAAACTGATCCCGGCGTGTCAGTTGGGCGAATTTCTCTCGGATAAGCGAGTCCAGGCTGACGTTAATACGTGTAAGCCCGGCAGCTGCCAGTGCTCCCGCCTGTTGCTTCAAGAGAACACCATTGGTTGTCAGGCTGAGACTGCGCAGACCCTCGATCTTATGCAACTGGCGTACAAGTTCTGGAACATCGCGCCGTACCAGTGGTTCACCGCCAGTAAGGCGAATTTGCTCTATGCCGATACTTACTGCTACGCGAGTAAGACGTTCTATTTCCTCATAGGAGAGAATCTCTGCCTTTTTGAGCCAGGGCAAGCCTTCAGCTGGCATGCAATAAGTGCAGCGAAAGTTGCATTTATCAGTAATAGATATGCGCATGCTTTTGATGCGCCGTCCGTAACTATCGACCAGTAATTGCATAGTTGCCATCCCTGCTTTCTCAAATGTAGTAAAACGTGTTTACAACACCGTCGTACCTGCTTCACAGCAGAAAGTTTCACCCATTTCTGAGCCAGAGCTTCCCGCTCCACCGGCGAATTTCCGTTCCGACGAAGCCACTACCGGAACGTCCGTCACCAGACGGAGGGCTTCGGCCTGAATGTTTCTGGCCGCATTCAAATCTCGGTCGTTGGACAGACCACATGCCTGGCAGTTGAATACCCGATCACCCAGGTTCAGGTCTTCATCCACCCACCCACAGGCAGAACAAGTCTTGCTTGAGGCAAACCATCGATCCACCAATTGCACATATCCCCCATACTGCTCAGCCTTGTAGAGAAGCTGACGCTTCACCTCAAAGAAGCTGGCATCGCTGACCGCCTGCGCTAAGCAGTGGAGAGCCTGCATCCCTTTCGTGTTGAGGTCTTCCAGGCCAACGAGTGCGTAGGTTCGGGCCAGCTCCGTGGTCATCTTGTGCAAGGTATCTTGACGCTGACAGGCAATACGATAGTGTGCCTTTGCCAGCTTCTTCGCGTTCTTCCACCAGTTCTGGCTCCCCTCGACTTTGCGGGAGAGTCCTTTGCTTAAGCCCTGGATACGCCCTAAGTTCCGGCGATAGTGTTTTTGGTTCTCAAACTTCTCGCCAGAGCTTGTGGTTGCCAGGGTCTTAATGCCCAGGTCTATCCCAACCGTTCCACCCTTATGGGTTGGCGTTTCATGCTCCACCTCGACCGCGATGGAGACGAACCACCAGCCTGCCTGATAGGAAATCGTTGCGCTCCTGATTTTGCCAAGGATGCGCAATTCCTCGGTCATATTGACATCGCCCAGCTTAGGGACGCGGAGCGTCTGCCCATGAACTGAGAACTTGTCGTTAGCCAGGTAGAAGCTCAACCTATCCCGCTTCTTGCTCTTGAAGTGCGGAAAGCCTGCTTCCTCTCCATCCTTGCGGGGATGTTTGAGCTTAGGCTGGGTTCCTTCCTCTTTCATGCGCCAGTAGTTAGCCAATGCTTGCCCCAAATCGGCAAACGCTTGTTCGGGAGCGCACTTGGTCACTTCGTAGCACCAGGGAAATTGCTCACCTTTGATCTGGTTGTATTCTGCCTTCAGGTCGCGCGTAGTGACTCGTTTGCCCTCTGCCCTTGCTTCTTTCCATCGGGCAAGTGCCCAGTTATAAGCGTGGCGAGCAACCCCGCAAGCTTTGCGAAAGTAGATCTCGTGTTCTGGCGTCGTATTCAGTCTGATCACATGCGAGCGATTCATGACCTATTCCCGTCTCGCAAAGCAGCATCTTTGAGCATTTTCCGATAGGAACGCAAGCCGTGAAGCCTGGCGCTAAATACCGTCACGATAGCAATTAAGTCCCGAACTAACTCTTGTTCGGGCGACATCGCCTCACCATTCACCACCACCATCTCCGTATTATGCCGTTCGCAGAAGATTTCAAAGTAGTCATATCCAAAGCGAACGAGCCGATCTCGGTGGGCAAGAACAAGGCGTCTTACCTGTCCCAACTCGATTTGTTCAAGCTCCCTGGGGTATTCACCTCATTAATACTCACTCTCTAAGTAAGTATATCATATGAATTCTGCCGAATGTGAGGGGGCAGAGATTTTGCCTCTGCCCCCTCACATTCGGCAGAATTCATTTTTACAAAACCCGGCTAAGCCGCACCTTCCAGTGAAGCCGTCATCTGATTTCTGCGATTCTTGAGGAGGCGTTCTGCAGCCTCTTTCAAGCGAGCTTCGCTCCGTTTCCCAAAGCCGGGCAATTTCTGGACGCGCTCTTCTTGCAGCGCTCTCCAGAGTTTCTCTGGAGTATCAATGCCAAGTTCTTCATAGAGCCGAATAGCGGTACGCGGGCCTATGTGCTCGACTGCCATCAAGGAACGTACTCCTTGTGGGAGGGCCTGCATACACAGATCGTGATAGAAGGTCATCGTCCCCGTCTGAACGAGCTCTTCAATGCGCGAATGCAAACGGTTCCCAAGACCCGGCACAGGAAGCCTTTCCCCACGCGCAAGAATGTTTGCTGCAGGTTCAGGCAAATCCAATATGCCGCGTGCCGCATTGCGATAGGCTTGAGTGCGGTAAGGATTGGCGTTTTGAGATTCCAGCAGGCTGGCGATGCTGGAGAGAACTTCGGCAATCTGGCGATTGGTCACAATGGGAGGAGCACTCTGCTCGATCTCCAATCCTGGCAGTGTTGACTGCATAGGGCGTTTACTCCACCTGCTTTGTGCTGGTGGAAGGATGTGAATAGTTTGGGTGAGCTGCATGATATTCATTGCTTTCAGCTCCTTTTCTGTTCAGGCATATTACTGGTTACTATGTATATATTCTTTTTCGGAAACGCTGAAACGGTTACCGGGAACATGGATAAAATGTCCTATTAGTGTACAAAGTACATTGAAATCTTGTTCTAATTATAGCACAAGACAGGAGGGATGTCAAATTTTTTGAATGCTGGCGCTCCTCACGGTAAGCTCTATCAGAGGATGGCTGTTGACAAGTGAAAGTGCTTATGATAGCTTAATATCGGTGCGCATGAGTGACTGTTTGGTTGATGTTACCCTTACCTTCTAGATAAGGAGCGCAGTTCATGGCAGCATCCCTCAACTACTCGACTGCATTGACCGGGTTATCCCCTCTTTCATGTATGCCGCATATGCTCTTCCTCTCTGTAACGGTCGATAACAAACATACCGTGTTATTGTTCGCTCCTTCCAGTCGCTTTGGAAGTTCATCGAGCACCTTGTGAAGCGCCTCGATCTCAAGTAGATCAGAAGGTGGCATTCGGTACACCGTTTGTGTAGTGCGGATTTTTACGCGGCTCGGTAGACGTTCAAGGCGTTAGCAGTAGTATCATCAGAATGGAGGAAATAGCATGCGTAAACCTCGTCTTGCGTATCTCGTAGTGATTGTGCTGACCCTGATGGCCTTTGTTCCTGCGTTTGCTTATGCAAAGATAGCTGCGGCTCGCCCTGGTGTGGGCAATCTGCCTCAAGGAACTCAGAGCAATAAAGCCTATGCCAACAGTTTCGCTGCCAATGGTGTGACAAACGTGTTTGCGACCACGCAGCAGACCAGCTGCTACACACCGGAGGTGCCATATTTAGTGAGCGATGGTCCCAACGACGGCTACAGCGGTGAATCGGTCTGCGGCAAAGACACCACTACGACCGGTGAGGATCTCGGACCCTATGCCACCCAGGCTGGCAGCAACCCTGGCTATCCTGCGGCCACTCCTATGCTCGTCAAGGATTACTCGGAGTCTGACATCCGCGTCGATCCTACCAACCCCAATCACCTGATCGGCTCCTCCAAGTGGTTCGTCAGCCCCGAGGGCTACAACCATCTGCTCGGATTCTACGAGTCCTTCGATGGTGGCACGACCTGGCCAGTCCAGGGGCATATCCCAGGCTATGAAGGCTGGACCGATAACACCGACCCGGTCGGGGCCTTCGATGGCTATGGAAACTACTATGAGCTGATCCTGCCCTACCAATTCTTCTACAACAAGGATGGCACGCATAACTTTACGGTTGGCAAGTCCCAAGAGCCGAACCCGGTCGTTCCTGCCGAGGTTATCTCGGTTTCAGTGCGCCCACATGGCGCGAAGACTGCGACCGACTGGTTCAAGGCCCACAATGGCCACCCAGACTACGTCGCTACCTATGATAGCGTGGGTAGGGAGCCGGATAAGCAGTGGATCACCATCGACACCAATCAGTTCCTGCCTAACGGCTCGCTCAATCCCAACTACAACACCATCTACGCGATGTGGACGCTGTTCGATGGGTTCTCCAGCAAACCCTATGTCTCGACGGCCAAGGCACTGTCGAATGGGACGCACACCGACTGGTCCCCGCCGCAACTGCTCCCCACCATCAACAACACGGCAGGTGACACCTATTTGCTCCCCCATGTGGCACCCGACGGGGTGGTCTACACGACCGTGACGGATTTCGCAGGGAAGAAGGCATTCTGCTGCGTCACCATCTACGTCGATTTCTCGACAGATGGTGGTAAGACCTGGCAGGGACCGCGGGTGGTCGTCCAGAACGTCCAGTATCCGCCGCTGACCTATGTAAACACCACCTTTAGAGACGGGATTGAAGATACCTTTGCTGTCGGCAATTCCGTGCCGCCGACGAAGAGTCATTACCCACTCTACGTGGCCTGGGAGGATTACAGCACGGGCTTCGTCAACAGCATCATGTCGGCCTCCTACGACCAGGGCCTCACCTGGAGCGTGCCCATCCAGATCAATGATAACGCGTCGCCCGTCGATGAGTTCCAACCCAACCTGACGGCCGCAACTGACGGAACGGTGAGTGTCGCCTTTTATGACCGTCGCCTCAGTTGTCCCGCTGCTAAAAGCCCTGAGGCTACCGGGGCTGGCCTCGCCATTGACCAGGTCAACCCCAATTACACGGGCAGTCTGCCTCCGTATGGAGCGAGCAACTACTGCGTCAATGCCAGTGTGCAGTTCTACAGCGCCACGCTGGCACCATTCGGGCACAACATCCGGCTCACTCAGCACACCTGGGACCCGCAGTTGAATTCGCCGCACCCTTACGGCGCCTTTGATTCGACCACCTTCATTGGCGACTACTTCGGCAATACGACCAGCGTCTTGACCAGCGGCTCGACCAACTTCTCGAGTTTTGTGAGTACGTACAATGACGGCACCAATCCCAGCAACCAGCAGCAGCAGGTGATTGCTACGGTTGCTGTTCCGTAGGCACTAAGGCAGGAGGAGAGGGGAGAAAATCTCCTCTCTTCCTGCTGTTCACAGCAAAACCACAAGTACCCGCTCTCAAGGCAGTTGCGTTCCCGCCAGATCAGGCTCAAGTGCCAGCAGTATGTAGCCGTTGCCTGCCCCGGGTTCGCCAAGACTACTGTAATGGGCGACAACTGGCACTTCGCGACCGTCTTTAAAAATGGTTCTGCTTGCTAAGCCGGTTGCTAGAGACATACTGTATAAGGTAGTGACAGTCTCTTTGGAAAGGCGGTGTATATTATGGCTTTTCGTGCTACCTGCGTTGGCGGAGATCCCCTGACCTATTTCCTCCAGCAGGGCGATGAAGGTCCTCACCTGCGTGTCTCGGATGTCGTAGTGCGTTATAACCATGATCCCAGAGAGGTTTTCAGCCACGTGATTCGGATTGCCACTAATAGCCAGTGGAGTCATTCAGCCTTACTTTACTTACTGAATGATCCTCCTAAAGGTTTCGATAATACGTTCCTGATCGAGGCTATGCCGAAGGGAGTTCGTGTTGCTAGCTGGCACAATGAGGTGATCCCATTTGAAAAATTCACTGTTGGTATCAAGCGTCCACGCCTGGACTGGTATGTAGAGGCACCGTACGAAATTTCGAGACATGACCCTGCTGATCCGGAGGATACTCATGGCATTGCCTATCTCCGTCATGTTCGTGGGATGGCGCTGGACCAGATCAATGGATTATATGATCACAAAACGGTCTATGAACTGAGCGCTTTGTATATCGAGCGCGTTGCTAAGAGGCATCTTGGAGCTGTACCACAGGTTGCTGAGGCTGCTGCCGCTGTCGCCAAACTACTTCAGAAATGGGACGAATCCGACACCACAAAAACCCATGTCGTCCGTTTCATTTGCAGTGGTCTCGTGCAGTATAGCTTTTTCGCGGCACTCCGTCGGCGTATTATCAATGGCCTCGCTGTTCCCGAAAGTCGTGATGCCGCTATGAGCAATTTGAGCAACCTGCATCGCATCATTTTCCGTGAAGACCCCGAAGGAGTTATTCCTGACTATATACACCAGGTACAATCGGGAAAACTTGACCTGGCGGGACCAGTCCCTGGTGCGGTGGAGGATCTCCTGAAGACAGCGATACCTGCCGACTTCAACAATAGCCCGAATTTAGAGTGGCGGTACGTCATCCGTGAAGGCATAATCTGGCAGATTGATGAGGTGAGTGACGGCTACACACCAGAAACTGAAGATGAGGCAAGTGTCCTGGAAATGATACGTTCAGAGCATCGTTCGTGATAATTGCTTGATAGCCTTGGCCCATACCCTTACAATTGAATCAGGCGCCCGGAAAACAACAGGACTTGAGCCCTCAGAAAAATAGATTACTTTGCGTGCCTGCTACAAAGTCCACACCCTCGCGTTGCTGAAACTTGCCTCGCCTGCGAGAGTAACCACTCCAACCTGGCCGTGATTATAGGTGGTATCACTCAGGCTATTGATGAGCTGGTGATTCACATAGAGATCGATGTTGCTTGCTTGAGCTACCACCGCGATCAGATTCATCTCATTCAGATTCGTATGGATGGCCGGGCTAGAACCACTGGCGATAATGGAGTTATCAGTCTTATTGAAAAAAACTTTCAGGAAGAAATCTCCATTACGGTTAATCAGGAAGTAGTAGAACTGCGTAGTTGCACGGCTAGCACGGAAGACAATACCGCTATAGTTGCCAGAGGTAATTGTTGCCTGGACCTCAAAAGCAAAATTACTAAAGTCCGCGTTGAGAGCAAGACACGAGTGAAAAACACCATCCTGGGGAATGCTGGACTGGTAGACCCCTCCTGTGAAGGTGCATGTTCCCCCATCTCTCGTACCCTCTTCCCAGCCGTAGCCTTTGCTATTATCGTTCAATGGATCATCGAGTGCGAGTGTGCCGGTATTGGGAGGATAGGGATTACGTGATGCCAGTGCCTGAGCTGTGGCAGTAGCATTTTTGTCGTTTACCAGGGCAGTAGCCGTCTCATTTGCCTGAGTAGTAGCTGTTGCCTTTGCCTGTGCTGTGGCCGTAGCATTGACATCGATCGTAGGCCCACCTGGATTAGACCTGGCAAAGTAGTAGAACGCTCCGGCACTTGCCGCGATGATCAGGAGAACCAGCACAGAAAGCACTATTGCTCTGCCTCTAGAGGACTTATGGCCTTCCCTGCTTCCCGGCCGATCGTAAGCGGGAGCACCCGGGCTGGATTCTCTCATTGTTGCAGCAGCAGGGTTGAAAGGAGGCTCAGGCCTGCTGGCTGCTATGCTGTGAGGAGAGAAAGATGGAGGCATGGCATTGATAGGAGCACTTGCCGTGCCTGGAATCGATGGGATGTTCCTGGCAGCGACTGTTCTGTCATCACTTCTACGGTCAGGACCAGGCGGAGTGTTCCCGATAATAGCTGTTCTATCGCTACTTTCACCACTGGCGATCAGTGTAACCGCCTCTTCAGTCTCTACGATGGAAATGGTGAGTAGTAACGTGCCTGCCGACCCATCCTCACGGGATGTCTCCCCCTTGCCCTCTATCCGGAGCACCTGGCCGTCTCGAACTCCTGCTGGCACAGAAACAGCAACTATCCGTCCTCCTGGAAGATTGAGGACTCGACTTGTGCCTGTCATCGCCTCTGCTTTGCTGATGGCAAGCACTGCATGAACGTCATTTCTCCCCGGCTTGTTTGGCGTATTGATAATGGAGGGGGCATTAGAGGTGCTTGTGCTGCGCGGAGACCGCACATACGTAGGGACACTTGTGCTGCTTTGTACCGATTGTTGGAAGGCTCGGGCAAAGGCAGATATAGAAGCAAAACGGCTCTCCGGTTTTTTCGCCAGGGCATGCAGAATCACCGTATCGACATCCGATGGTAGATGGGATGCATAGGTGCTGGGGGGCTGCGGTTCGACATTGAGGTGCTGGTACATCATCTGCCCAGGTCCGCCTTGAAAGGGAAGGCGTCCAGTCAGGATCTGGTAGGTCATCAGGGCAAGTGCGTATTGATCGGTGGCAGGCACAGGATACCCTTCCCACTGTTCGGGGGCCATATAGGTCGGGGTACCACGAATGGATTGACTGGTACTGGAGTTTGCCGCGATAAATTTCGCCACGCCAAAGTCAGTCAGGACTAAATCAGGCAGGTTCGACTCCGTCCATCCACGGATGAGGAAGTTGGGCGGCTTGACATCCTGGTGAACGAGTTGCTGGTTATGGGCATGCTGGAGAGCATCAGCAGCTTGATTGATCAGTTGCGCGACATCCTGGAGCGGAAGAGGATCGGTACGATCTCGTTGTCGTAGCCATGCGCCCAGAGAACCTTCTGGACAGTGGGGCATCACCATGTAGGTCATTGTGATACCGGTCACCGTGTTCTCACCGTAGTCGAAGAGAGGCAGAATATGTGGATGATTGAGCCTGGCAATAGCCATCGCCTCTCGCAGAAAGAGGCGATTCGCTTCTTTAGTCGGATCCAGATCGGAGTCGATGTTGCCCTCGCCACGAATAACTTTAATGGCAACCTGCCGGTGGATGACCGTATCTTCTGCGAGGTAGACCTCTCCCATACCGCCGCTTCCAATCAGGCGTACCAGGTGATAGCGCCCAAGTTGCATTCCATCGAGTGGCATCTCTTTACCTCGCTTGTGATAGACAGGTTGATGATAATAGAGGTATAGACCAAAGATAAGATACCATATGCAGGCTTCATATGGAAGAGCGAAATCAGGAGAGGAGGAGAGCCGCTCCTGTAGGACTGCCTGCTTGCTTGTTGCAATTGTTGTGCCTTTCGTGTATACTCGTTGATGGGACCCCTCTTTTCGAGCACATTGGTTGTGATTCTGTCCCTTTACGTCATCTCTCCCAGTTTCGTGCATACAGGTTCCTGGTAAGGAAGCCACACAGAAAGGCACCTGGTTATGAAATTGACACGCCTTGCTTGCTGCCTGTTCGTTCTTCTGTCGTCCCTCGCAGCATTCGCTTTCTCACCCATTAAAGCTGAAGCTGCCACTCCTTCTGTGTACTATGGAGCGTTCGTTGCCTATGCTCCAGCTACGTTTTCCGCTTTGACAACATTCGAAACTGATGCCCAAAAAGCCGTGGCAATTGATATGTGGTATCAGCAATGGGGCGCAAAGGACGGCACACAGTATTTTCAGACCAGTTGGATGGATACTGTCAGAAATCATGGTTCAATTCCGATGGTGACGTGGGAACCTTGGGACCCACGACGTGGAACAGCGCAGCCAACCTATCGCTTGCAAAACATTTATAACGGGAAGTTTGATAGCTATCTTACGCGTTGGGCCAAAGATTCCAAGGCGTGGGGGCATCCATATTTCCTCCGTTTTGCTCATGAGATGAATGGCAATTGGTACCCCTGGGATGAAGGTGTTAATGGCAACAAACCTGGGGACTATGTGAAAGCATGGTGGCATGTCCATGACATATTTGTAAATAATGGCGTAACTAATGTGACATGGGTCTGGAGTCCAAATGTGGAATATACCGGAAGTACCCCTTTAGCGGGTCTGTATCCCGGTGATAGCTCTGTTGATTGGAGCGGTATGGATGGATACAATTGGGGCACCTCACAACCTGGAAAATCTTGGCAGACATTTAGCCAGGTATTCGCTTCAACCTATAACGACATCCTTCAGGTTTCACCAAACAGACCGCTTATGGTAGCAGAAACTGCTTCAACTGAATCAGGCGGTGATAAAGCCGCCTGGATAACAGATGCATATCAAACGCAATTACCGACGAACTTTCCCAAGATAAAAGCTATTGTCTGGTTTAACCAAAATAAAGAAACTGACTGGCGAATCGAATCCTCTGCGACTGCCCAAAGCGCCTTTGCCGCCTCAATCGCCAATCTCTACTACACAACAAAT
>WNGG01000880.1_pt1 | contig 39634 bp, 23 predicted proteins | sample 5400661 | NCBI WGS metagenome assembly WNGG01 (sample SAMN13153372, study PRJNA577476) | soil metagenome | isolation source: 100 cm soil or saprolite under Garry oak tree replicate 1 | place: USA:California | collected 2016-06-15
GACTTGAGGAGCCGCTCCATCGCTTCGACCGGCTTGAGCGCGAACAAGGCGCCGCGCAGCTTCTTCACCTTCTCGTATTCGTGCTGGGAGAAGAGCTTCTCCTCCTTGCGGGTGCCGGAGGTCTGGATGTTGATGGCCGGCCAGATGCGCTTCTCGGCGAGTTGGCGGTCGAGGTTGATCTCGGCGTTGCCGGTGCCCTTGAACTCCTCGAAGATCACCTCGTCCATGCGCGAGCCGGTGTCGACCAGCGCGGTGGCGAGGATGGTCAGGGAGCCGCCCTCCTCGGCGTTGCGGGCCGCGCCGAAGAGGCGCTTGGGCCGTTCCAGGGCGCGGGAGTCGACGCCGCCCGAGAGGGTGCGGCCCGAGGACTCGACCTCCTTGTTGTAGGCGCGCGAGAGGCGGGTGATCGAGTCGAGCAGGATCACCACGTCCTTGCCCCCCTCGACGAGACGCTTGGCGCGCTCGAGCACCATCTCGGCGACGTGCAGGTGCTCCTCGGTGGGCCGGTCGGCGGACGAGGCGAACACCTCCGCCTTCACCGTGCGGCGGAAGTCGGTCACCTCCTCCGGGCGCTCGTCGACCAGCAGCACGAACTGGATGACCTCGGGCCGGTTGGCCGAGATGGCGAGGCACATCTTCTGCAACATGATCGTCTTGCCCGCCTTGGGAGGCGAGACGATCAGCATGCGCTGGCCCAGGCCGATGGGCGAGACGATGTCGATGACGCGGGTGAGCGTCTCCTTGGTCGTGGTCTCCATCACCAGGCGGTCGTCGGGATCGATCACGGTGAGGTTCTGGAAGAGCGTGCGCGCCGCGGTCTGCTGCGGCGAGAGCCCCTCGACCGTCTCGGTGCGGATGAGCTGCAGCCGCCCGTTGCGCCGCACCGCCTGGCCCGTGATCAGCGACCCTTCGCGCAGGCGGTCGCGCTCGATCATGTGGCGCGGCACGTCCGGGTCCTCCGGCTGGGGCAGGAAGTTCAGCTTCGCGCCGCGCAGCCGCCCGTTGCCGCGGTGATCGACGTCCAGCACGCCCTCGATGGCGACGGCCGGCTCCTGCCGCGGCTGCGGCCTCTGCTGCTGCTGCTGCTGCTGGCGGTGCTGACCCTGCTGCAGCGGCCTTTGCTGCGGCCCCCCCTGCGGCTGGCCCTGCTGCGCCTCGGCGCCGCCCTGGGGCGGCGCGGAAGGGCCGCCGGCGATGTCCGCGCCTGTCTGCGAGCCCTGCGGCTCGCCCACCGCGGCGAGCGCCTGCGGCTCGCCCGGCTGGGGCACCGCGTCGGGGCCGCCGTCGTCGGGCGACAGCTCGTTCTCCACGTCCAGGATCCGCCCCTGCGCATCGAGCGGGGCCGGCACGTTCTGGTGGTGCTGGCCCTTGTTCCGTCCGCGCCCGCGCCCACCGCGCCGCTGCCGGCGGAACCGGCGCCGCCCGGCGCCGGCTTCTCCCTGCTGCTGCTGCTGCTGCTGCGGCGGCTGCTGCTGGCCGTTGGGGGCGTGCTGCGGGTACCGCGCGTTGCCCGGCTCGGGCGCGTCGTGCGCCTGGGCCTGAGGCTCGTTGTTGGGGGGTCGCTGTCCTTCACCGTTCATCTGTCACTCCACCTTGCGCGGCTCGTCTTCGAGCCGCGGACTCACTTCTTGAGCAAACGATCGAGGAAACCCTTCTTCTGCTCCGCGGGAGCGCGCCTCATCCGCGACAGCTCGCCTTTCGCCGCGTCGAACTCCGGATCCTTCGCGATGGCCTTCCGCAAGAGGGTCTTCGCCTTCTCCACGTCACCCAGCGCCTCGTGCAGCTGGGCGGCGAAGACGGTCGCGCTGCGCAGCCGCGGGTCCATCTCCAGCGCCTTGCCGACCAGCTCGAGGGCCTCCTGCGCCTTGCCCCGCCCACGGTAGATGCACATCCCCAGGTACGCGTGGAACTCCGCCTCGGCGTGATTGAGCGCGATCGCCTCGCGGAAGACGCTCGCGGCGTCCTCGAACTTGCCCGCCTTGAAGAGCGTCTCGCCCTTCTGGAAGATGCCCTCCGCCCTCAGGATCGCGCCCACGTCGGTGGGCAGGCCCTTCGCCTTCCGATCGAGGTAGACGTCGTAATCGGCGCGGCGCGATGCATTGGCGAGCACCGTGTTGGCCTCGCTCACGCGCGAGAACAAACCCTCGGCCACCCTCCGCGCCGAACCCAGCTCCTGGCCGGGGAACGCATCCGAATGGAACCGCTTCGCCGCCGCGATGTACGCCGCCTTGATCTCTTCCGGGCTGACACCAGGTTGGACGCCCAGGACCTCGTAATGATTCGCGTCCCGCAGGCGGTCGCGCTCGGCGAAGAGCACCCGCCGGGACCAGTCCTCGTCGGGCGTGAACGTCTTGCCCGTGTCCTCGTCCTCCGGGTCGGGAGCAGCCGCCTTGGCCGAGGCGGCCGCGGCCTTGGCCCCGTCCGAGAGGGCGACGAGCCCGCTCTGGCACAGCCACAGGAGCAGCGGCAGCTCGGCCGGCTTCACCCGGGAGAGCGCCTCCCGCACAGGCCTCTGGTTGGTGGCGAGCGGCGTCACGCCTTCGCCCGGCCAGGCCGTCTTCACCGCGAACATCTCGCGCTCCAGCTCGGGCGAGCGGCTCATCTGCTGCTGCGCGCGCCCTTCCAGCCAGCCGCGCGCGGCGCCGTCGGCGCCGAACCGCTTCGCCGCCTCCAGCACCAGCGCCACCGGGCTGGTGCGTGCCTCGGGGAGCGCCGCGAGCTGCTCCGCCGACCGCGGATCGACGCGAAAGGTCCCCCGCGTCCAGGCCAGCCCGTTCACCGACGATTCCACCGTCTGCTGCTTGAGCGCCTGCTTGAGCTGCTCGGGCGTGAGCACCCGCGAGTAGGCGAGCGCCTCGTGCACCGCCACCTTGTTCTGCTTGGCAAAGGCCACCGCGCGGTCGAAGGAAGCCTGCTTGACGATCCCCGAAGCGACCTGGGCGGCGCCCGCGAGCTCGCCCTTCAGCGAGCTCTGCGCGAAGCGGACCTGGCCCTTGTCGAAGTGGATCAGCCGCACGGTGGTGTCCTGCGTCAGCGTCAGGAGCGAGCTGGCCTTCTGCCGCAACAGCTCGACGAAGAGCGCGGCCGGCGGCTTCTGGGCGAGATCGCCCTCCACCGCGGTGGCGACGCCCGGCACGTTGCAGGCCGTAACCAGCGCGTCGCGCACGCGCGAGATCTCGAACGGCTTGGCAAAGTAGGCGTGCGGCTTCAGGCGCGCCATCAGCTCCGCGTTGGGCTGCTTGTAGACCCCGCTCACGACGATCAGCGGCAGATCCGCGCCCCATGGCTGCCCGCGCGCGAACTGGCCCACCTGGAACCCGTCCAGCTCGGCCAGCACCAGGTCGAGCACCACCGCGGAGAAGGGCTGATTCGCGTGCGCCGCCTGGACGAGGAGGTCCTTCGCCTGCGCTCCGGAGCGCGTGACCTGCGTCCGCAGCCCCAGCTCCGCGCAAATGGTGGCGATGAGTCGCGAGGCGCTCTCCTCGTCCTCGACGATCAGGACCGATGCCGGCACTCAGTTCACCTCGAGATCGAACGGGAGGACCGCCCGGAGCGTTCCGGGCTCTCCCAGGAGCGAGAGCGCGCGCAGCGCCCGCGCGGACAGCGGCCGCAGCGAGCCGGGCAAGAGCTGAAGAGCGGGCAGGAAGCTCACCTCGCGCTTGCCCTGGTCGTCGAGCAGCACCGGCTCGTCGGGCGCGAGGCCGGCGCGCGCCTTGGCGGCCTCGATGGCCTCGCGCAGGCCGCCCGTCCTGTCGACCAGCCCGCGCTCCAGCGCCTGGTGGCCGGTCCACACCCGGCCTCGGCCCAGCTCGTCCACCCGCTCGCGCGGCAGGTGCCGCCCCTCGGCGACGCGGTCCACGAACTGCTCGTAGAACGCCTCCACCCAGCCCTGCAGCGTGCGGCGCTCCTCGTCGGTCAACGCGCGCGCGGTGGAGAACAGGTCCGCGCTCTTGCCTCGCTTGTTGGTCACCAGCTTCAGGCCCAGCTCCCGGTACAGCTCTTCCAGGTCGAACTTCCCCACGAACACGCCGATCGAGCCGGTCACCGTCGAGGGCTCGGCGTAGATCTCGTCCGCCGCCACCGCGACGTAGTAGCCGCCCGACGCGGCCACGTCCCCCATGCTCGCCACCACCGGCTTGCCCTTCTCCTTGCGGGCCCGCACGAGCTCCCGCCAGATGAGGTCCGAGGCGCTGCCGTCGCCGCCGGGCGAGTCGATCCGTACCACGATCGCCTTCACCGACAGGTCGTCCGCGAGGCGGTGGATGCGCCGCGCGATCGACTCCGAGCCCGCCACCTCCACCACCCCCAGCGGGTCGGCTCCCCCTTCTCCGCGGGCGATGTCTCCCTCCACCCGCACCACCGCCACCGTGGGCGGCGGCGTCCAGCGGGGACTCCGCACCGAGGGAGGCTGCGTCCCCACCTGCTCGAGCGCGACGTGCCCGCCGGCCAGCTTGCCTACCTCCTCCTCGAGCTGGTCCGGGTACACGAGCCCGTCGACCAGCCCTTGCGCCTGCGCTTCCTGGGGCGTCAGGAGCCCGCGATCCAGGAGGCGCCGGAACTTCTCCTCGTCGAGGTGCCGCGCCTGGGTGACGCTCCGCACGTAGCGGCCGAAGACGTCGTCCAGAAGAGCGTTCACCACCTCACGTTGCTCGCTCGACATGTCCCTGCGGGTGAAGAGGTCCGGCGCGTTCTTGTAGCCGCCGACGCGGACGAACTCCGCCTTCACACCGAGCTTGTCGAGGCCCGCGGCGGCGAAGAGCGCCGTCGCGGAAAAACCGTTGACCGCCAGGACCGCCTGCGGGGCCGCATAGACCCTGTCAGCCGCAGAAGCGACACTATAGTCGAGGTCTCCGGCCGATTCCAAGTAAAAGGCGACCCTCTTCCCGGCAGCGCGCAACTCCTCGATTCCGCTCCGGAGTTCCTCGCTGCGGCCCCCGGCCAGCGGGAGCCCGCCCGACCGCAGGACGACCGTTTTCACTTCGGGGTCGCGGGCCAGCCGGTGCATCTCCTCGATGGTCAGGGCGAGCGGGTCCCGGTGGGTCTCCCCGAGCAGCACGCCGACCACTCCGGAGGTCGGCCGGCGGAGCGCGCGGTTCAGGTCCAGCTCGACCGCGCGGCGCCGCGGGACCCGCAGCCCCGGGTATTCGGAGGACGACAGGCGGAGCACGGTCAGCTGGCTGCCGGGCGCGCCCGCGCCGGGGAAGCTCGCCGCGCTCCGCACCCCGAACCGGGCCAGATCGAGCTGCACGCCGACCTGTCCGGAGAAGGTCCCGCCGTCCGAAAGGCCCACTTGTCCCACGAGCTGCAGGCCCTGGACGAGGCGCGCCTCGCCGGTGAACGCCCAGTCCGGATGCTCGGCGCCGCAAGGCCGGCCGTCGTCGGTGCACGAGCGGAAGGTGGCGTCGGCCGCCAGCGTGAGCTGTTCGCGCAGCGGCCGGACCGCCACCGCCGCCACGTGGCGGCGTGGAAGCTGGGCGGCGCCCAGCCGGGGCCCGTTCACGTCGAGGGCGGTGTAGCCCAGGGAGAGCCAGCGCAGCGGCCGGGCCAGCGCGCCCACGTCCCAGGAACCGAGCCGGTCCAGGTCCGCGCTCTCGCTGCTGGAAAAGCCGTGGTGCGCCGCTCCGACGGCGAGGAACCGGCCGCCGAGCGCGCCGCCCAGGGTGAACCTTCGCGAGCACGGCGTCACCGGAGTGCACTCCGAGCCCGCGTGCAGCCATTCGAGCGAGGCGCCGATCGCCCCGCCCCAGCCGCCCAGCGACAGGTAGGCGCCGTCCCCGCGCGGCAAGCCGTCGCGGTAGCCGCGTTCGTTGGCGTACTCCAGCAGGACTCCCCGGGCGAACCCGAGGGCGGCCGGGTTCCTGGCCAGCGCGGTGGCGTCGTCGGTGAGCGCGAAGCTCCCGGACGGCAGCGGGATTCCCGAAGTGGGAGAGCGCTCCTGGGCTACGGCCGAGGAAGCGCACACCAGCGCGAGCGCAGCGACGCGAACAGCTTTCATGGATCCTCCGTACCAGTCGCCGCCGACAGTCGCCGCCCCCCGGGGCGGCGCTGTGCTCCTGGAGGCCGGTGAGACGGCGCTGTGCTTTTCAGAGAGAGGACGTTGTGGGATGGATCGTAGCGTAAAGGCCTACCCGGAGACTGCCATGCTCGATCCGAAGCAGATTCGCAACGTCGCGGTGATCGCGCACGATGGCGCTGGAAAGACGGCCCTCACGGAAGCCCTGCTCCGGCACGACGCTCCCGCGAGGGCCAGCAAGGACGGGTCGACCAGCCACCTCGACGCGGAGCCCGAGGAGGCCAAGCGGAACTTCACCGTGGCGACGCACGTCACGTACGCCGAGCACGAGGGCGTGCTGCTCAACCTGCTCGACACCGCCGGGTTCTCGGACTTCCTCACCGACACCGACCGGTCCCTGGCCGTCGTGGAGGGAGGCCTGCTCCTCGTCTCGGCGGTCAGCGGCGTGAAGCACCAGACGGAAGCGCACTGGGAAATGGCGGCGGAGCGTTCGCTACCGCTCATCGCCTGCGTGAACAAGCTCGACAAGGACCGGGCCAGCTTCCTGCGCGCCCTGGACGACGTCGAGAAGACGCTCAAGGCCAAGCCCATCGCGCTGCAGCTGCCCATCGGGCTGGGCGACTCGTTCGGCGGCGTCGTCGACCTCGTCACCATGCGCGCGCACACCTACGCGCGCCGGCAGGACGGGAAGTTCGGCGGGTACATCGAGGAGGACATTCCCGAGCAGCTCCTGGGCGACGCGAAGAAGCTGCGCACCCGGCTGGTGGAGGCGGTGGCGGAGACCGACGACGTTTTACTCGAGGCGTACCTGGACGGGCAGGAGCCCGGCGAGGAGCAGCTCCAGGAAGCGCTCGCGCACGCGGTGCTGGGAAGGCGCTTCCTGCCGGTGCTGGCCTGCGCGGCGCGCCCGGGAGTGGGCGTGCGCGATCTGGCCAGCGCCATGGTGCGCTACCTGCCCGATCCCACCTCGCGGCGCGAGATCAAGGGCAAGGACGGCCACGGGAAAGAAGTGTTGCGGGCGGCGCGCGCCGACCAGGCGCCGACGCTGCTCGCGTTCCGCAACACGGTGGACCATTTCGTCGGGCGGCTGAGCGCGTGCCGCGTCTTCTCGGGGCAGGTGAAGACCGGGCAGAAGCTCTACAACCCGCGCACCAACACGGAGGAGATCCTCGCGCACCTCTACCGCATCGACGGAAACCACACCGCGGAGATCCCCAGCGCGTCGGCGGGCGAGATCATCGGCCTGATGAAGCTGCGCGACGTGCACGTGGGTGACACGCTGACCGCGGCCGACGCGCCGATGCGGCTGGAGCTGATCGGCAAGCCCCAGCGGGTCATCTCCTACGCGCTCAAGATCGACCGTGAGCAGGAGGAGAAGGCCGGGGTGGCTCTGCACAAGCTGCTCGAGGAGGACCCCTCGCTCGAGCTGACGCGCGACCCGGAGACGAACGAGACACTGCTCAAGGGCATGGGGCAGGTGCACATCGAGGTGGCGGTCGAGAAGCTCAAGCGGAAGTTCGACGTGGACGTGCACCTCGAGCTGCCGCACCCCGCCTACCACGAGACGGTGCTGATCCGCGCCAAGGCGCAGGGGAAGTACAAGCGGCAGAGCGGCGGGCGCGGGCAGTACGGGGACTGCCACATCGAGCTGGAGCCGCTGCCGCGCGGCTCGGGGGTGCAGTTCGAGGACGCGATCGTGGGCGGGGTCATCCCCCGGCAGTTCATCCCCTCGGTCGAGCACGGCATCCGCGACGCGGCGAAGGAGGGGCCGCTGGGCGGTTTCCCGCTGGTCGACTTCAAGGTGCGGCTGCTGGACGGGTCGTTCCACACCGTGGATTCCTCCGACATGGCGTTCCGCATCGCCGGCTCCATGGCCCTCAAGAACGCGCTCGCCGCGGCGAAGCCTGTCCTGCTCGAGCCGATGATGCGGCTGGAGATCGTGGTCCCGGACGAGATGCTGGGCGAGGTGATCGCGGACGTGACCTCGCGGCGCGGGAAGATCCTGGGGATGGAGCCCACCTCGAAGGGGACGCTCATCCACGCGCAGGCGCCGCACGCGGAGCTGCGGACCTACGCGCCGGAGCTGCGCTCCCTGACCAAGGGGATGGGCTACTTCACGATGGAGTTCGAGCGCTACGACGAGGTGCCCACCCACGAGGCGCACAAGGTGCTCGAGCAGCGCCGCGCCGAACAGGGCAAGGGCGAGCCGGTCCCGAACCATCCGAAGGGCCGTGCCTGAGTCCGCTTTCCGTTCATTTTCGTTCAGGAGGCAGGGTTCCGCCGCTCCGGAGGTAAGTGAGTAGCTTCTCTGCGTGCTGGGGGTGCTGGTCGCGGCGTTCATCAGTGGACCGAAGCCGGTCACCCGGCCGCCGGCGGCTGCCCTGCAGACCGTTCCGCAGGTCGTCCGGAAGGGCGAGACGTCCGAGGATGCTCCTCCGCTGAGCCGCCTGATGCGGGAGAAGGCGTGGCCTGACTTGCGTCCGGCCGGTCGATAGGGTGCAATCCGCGCGCAGTACCTCAAAGGGGGATTCCACATGTCGATGCGTCTTCTCGCCGCGCTGGGCGCGGCTGCGTTCGCGTGCTCCTGCAGTGGCTCTCAGCAGAAGGTCCTTCAAGTCACCGATGCCCGCGTGGACGCTCTCTTCAACGCTCCCAACGGCGTCTCCTGCATCGAGCTCATCGCGACGGCGCCTTCGCGCTCCGCGACCCGGACGTTCAGCGTGACGCCGGGCCAGAACACGGCGTCGCTGACGCTGAACGGGGTGCCGACGGGCACCGTGATGTTCTCGGGAGAAGCCTTCAACGTCGCCTGCGGGCTCGTCGACATCACCACCCAGCCGACCTGGGTCGCCGACGACGTGACCCTCCAGGTCAACCCCGGACCGACCATCTCGGTGCAGCTGAACTTCCACGCCAGGACCAACGCCAACGTCGGCGTGAACTTCACGGGCGATGCCTATACCGTCACCACCATCGCGGGCACGGGCACGGTTCCGGGCGCCGCGGACGGGATCGGCGCAGCCGCCCGCTTCGCGGGTCCTAACAACTGTGCGCTGAGCGCCGACCGGACCAAGCTCTTCGTCGGCGACCGCAACGACGGGGACGCCGGGGGCCTCGGCATGGCCATCCGTCAGATCGATCTCGCCACCGGCGCGGTTACCACCATCGCCGGGTCGCTGACCGCCCTGGGAACGGCCGACGGGCCTGGCGCGACCGCTCGCTTCAGCCGTCTGTTCTCGATGGCGCTCTCCGGCAGCAACCTCCTCATCGCCGACCGCTGCGCCATCCGATCGATGAGCACGACGCCGCCCTTCAACGTGACGACCCTGCTCGGCACTCGCCAGGCCGCAAATCCCAACGCGTGGGACTGCACGCCCGCCGTCAGCAGGCTCGGCGCCCAGGACCTGGACATCGCCGTGCGCGGCACCGACGTCTATGCGTCCGACTCGACCCACTTCGTGGTGTGGAAGATCTCATTCGCTTCCACTCCACCGGTGATCAGCCTGGTCGCGGGCGTCCCGGACTCCTCGGGTTCGGACGACGGGTCCATCGCAACCGCCCATCTGCTCGGGCCGTCCGGCCTGGTTTTCCCCTTCGTCGGGGACGACCCCTTCTACCTGATCGAGGAAGACATCCTCATCAGCAACGCCTACGGGTTGGTCCGGCGGATCTCGCCCTTCTTCGATTCCGTCATCACGGTCGCGGGCGCGCCGCAGGCCGGATTCGTCGGCACCGACGGCCTGGGTACGCAGGCGCTGTTCGCGCAGCCCCGGCGAGGGGTGAGCGACGGGACCAGCATCTTCATCGGAGACATCTTCTCGGTGCGCCGGATGGACCTGAACACCAACGCGGTGGTCACTATCGCGGGGGACATGGCGACGACGGGCTTTGCCGACGGCGTCGGCGCCGCCGCGCGCTTCACCGCGGCGTTCGGGATCGCGCGCGACAGCCGCAACGGAGCCATCTACATCGCGGACCAGGGCAACTTCGCCATCCGGAAACTGACGCCTCCAAACTGACGCCTTCCTGATCGGTCGCTCGCTCGCGCGAGGGACTGAAAACTTGTTCCCCTGCGCGGCTGGTGCGGAGCACAGCCGCGCGCAGGTCTGCTACGTTTGGAGTCACCGCACAGGGGGCTGGAGTGGACAGAATGTCGCTATCGGACCCGAAACCCCCATTTGTTCGCCCTATGGCTGGAACCGGTGATCCTGACGGGGCAGCGCATCGCCAGCTCGTTCTGGGGCAAGGAGTGGTGCAAGAACCTCGAGTCGTACATGGACTTCAGCAACCGGCTACTCCGCGGCCGCACGTACTTGCGCAGCGGGGCGGTGGTCGATCTGCGGATCGGCGCCGGGCAGATCGACGCGCTGGTGGCCGGAAGCTCGCTGTACGAGGTGTCGGTACGGATCGTCAAGCTCGCCCGCAGGCGCTGGGGAGCGGTGATCAAGCGCTGTGCCGGGCGCATCGAATCGGTGGTCGGGCTCCTTCAGGGAAGGTTGTCCGAGGCGGTGCTGGAGGCGCTGGTCGACCGGCGCGCGGGGCTCTTTCCGGCGCCGAAGGAGATCGACTTCACCTGCTCGTGCCCGGACTCCGCCTTTCTCTGCAAGCACATTGCCGCAGTGCTCTATGGAGTCGGCGCGCGGCTCGACAAGAAGCCCGAGCTGTTCTTCACCCTGCGCAGCGTGGCCCTCGAGGAGCTGGTGGCGAAAAGCGCGCTCCGGCGCGCAGCGCCGGCAAAGGAAGCCCTCGACGGGGGCTCGCTGGAGGGGATTTTCGGGATCGAGCTGGATCGCGGGCCGCGCCGCCAGAAGTAACCGGTCAAATGACGACGTCGTCGCGAGGCAGGCGCATCGGGCGCCGCCAGAGGTTCGCGCCTGCCGGTTGCGAGATTGACCCGCTCGATCGTCACCAGAGCCCCAGCGCAAAAGTGCGATGATCCTGCACCGAGCGCTCGATCCAGTCTCACCTTCCCGACGCAGCGTTCCTTGACTTCGAGGAGCCGCCTGGCGCCTAAGGAGCGGCGGGTTCGATCGGGGAATGCGCTCATCGCGCAGGCCGCAGTGCAGCGCCGTTCGCGCGAGACGCGTGTTCGCGCTTGCGAGTGCCCGGAGGACACCTGTCATGAACGAAAAGCGTCATGCGCGCTGGAGCAGGCTCCTGACCGTTTTGGCCGCTGTGGTGATCATCGTGCCGGACCGGCTAGTGGCGCAGGCCACGGGTCCGACAATCCTGGACGCGAACCTGGCCGTCCGGACCATCGTGTCCGGGCTGAACACTCCCACGAGCTTCGCGTTTCTTGGCGCCGCCGATCTGCTTGTGCTCGAGAAGGGCACCGGACGGGTGAAGCGGGTGGTGAATGGGACGGTCCAGGGCACCGTCCTCGACCTGGTAGTGAACTCTGCCTCTGAGCGTGGGCTGCTCGGGATCGCCCTTCATCCAAACTTCCCGGCGAACCCCGGCGTGTACTTGTACTGGACCGAGAGCACGACGGGCGCGGACAGCGCGAACCTGGCCGACGTGCCTCTGCTCGGAAACCGGGTCGACCGGTTCACGTGGAACGGGTCGACGCTCACGTTCGATCGGAATCTCATCAAGCTGCACGCGTTCCAGGCGGACGCCGGCCAGTCCCTTCGCGGCAACCACAATGCGGGCGTGCTCAGATTCGCTCCGGATGGGAAGCTCTACGCGGTCATCGGTGATAACGGACGGCGCGGTTGGATGCAGAACCTACCCTGCGGGCCCACCGCGACCTGCCCCGGGCCGACTGTGCAGGACGACCAGTTCGGAGGCCCCCAGCCGGACAACGCCCACCTGACCGGAGTGATCCTGCGCCTGAACGACGACGGCACGACCCCGACCGACAACCCGTTCTTCAGCGTCGGTGCGGCCATGGGCGGCGAGGTCGGCGCCAACATCCAGAAGGTCTTCGCCTACGGGATCCGCAATACCTTCGGAATGGCCTTCGATCCGGTCTCAGGCGAGCTGTGGCTCGAGGAGAACGGAGACGACTCCTTCTCCGAGCTGCACCGGATCTCTCCCGGCCAGAACAGCGGATGGGTTCAGATCAGAGGGCCGGTCTCGCGCATCGCGCAGTACAAGGCGATCGAGACCAGCCCAGGCGCCGATCCGTGCATCGGTGGAAACTACTTCGGGTTGCAACAGATCCGCTGGCCGCCGACGAACATCGCCGATACTCCCGAGCAGGCCCTTTCACGATTGTTCATGCTGGCGGGCGCGCATTACCGCGATCCGGAATTCAGCTGGAAGTTCGAGGTCGCTCCCGCTGGGATTGGGTTCGTGAAAGGGCGCGGGCTTGGGCCGCAGTACGAGAACGATCTGTTCATGGGAGGCGCCCGCACCTTCCTCGAGGGCGGCCATCTTTTCCACTTCAACCTTACCGGGAACCGGAAGAAGATCGGAGTCGATGACGACCGCCTGGAGGATCGTGTCGCCGACAACACGTGCAAGTTCAATATCACCGAGAGCGAGAGCCTGCTCATCGGCACGAACTTCGGCATCGTGACCGACATCGTGACCGGGCCCAACGGGAACCTGTTCCTGGTCTCCCTCTCGAACGGAGCGGTTTACGAGATCTTCCGGCGGGATTCTCCGGAGGCGTCGGAATAGATCTGGCGGCTCTATTCTCCGAGCTGCCAATCAGTCGTGCGGCCTCCCCGTAGCGGGGTCATTCGCGTGTCGCGCAATGGGGCTCGTGGCGCTCGGGGGAGTCTTTACGTCTGGCGCGCCCACGGTGGCAGCCCATCAGCAACGCTTGCGGACGAGTGACCAGCTGGAGAGGGCCGTCATCGGACCTCGCGGCCGCCCTCCCGCTCGAGGGCGGCCGCCAAAGGCGTCCTAGCGGAGGACGTTGCTGTCCTTCGCCGCCTGGATGTACTCGTCCACGTCTTCCTGCAGCATCAGTCGGTCGCGCTGGAGCTCACGCGCGACGGCCGTCACGCGGTCCACATACCCCTGATGCGTTCCGTACAGCTCCTCGAGGGATGGCCGGGAATCGCCCGCCGCGAGGCGTTCGGACCTGTTCCGGTGCAGCGGGATCATCATCCCGTTCAGGTCGCAGAGGTCGCCGTCGGTGAATTCGGCCGTACGCGTGTTCCATCCCGTCAGCGTGGCGGTGGGGGCCCCGACCTCGGGCTGTCGAATGCCGGCGAGATCGTTTCCCACCGCGTCCACCTTGGGAACCAGCGGCCGGTGCGTGCTCAGGACGACGGGAATGAGGTTGTCGATGACCCCCGAGTTGCCGACGACGCGGGGGCCGAAGTCGCGGTCGCCAGAGCCGTTGTAGCGGCCGGTGTACGTGACGCCCGGGATGTGGGGGAACCCCGTGCTCGCCTGATCCTCCGGGACCAGGGTGCCGTCCGCGATGCGCGCTACGCGGCTCGCCGGCGGCGGCCTGCCCTGCCGCGCCCACTCCTCGAGCGCCACGATCAGCGCCCGCGCGCTCGCTCCATAATGCGTCGGATTCGAGAGCTGCTGGCACTGCCGGTTGCCCGTCCCGAACGTGGGTGTCACTCCCTTGGCGACGAAGTGTTGCGTCCCGGAGAACTCATAGCGGCGCACGTTTTCCGGCTGGTGGATGTCCTTCGTGCCGTCCTCGTTGGTGTCGACCAGGGACGAGCGGAACTGCCACCACTCGGTCGCGCTGTCGGTGTGGATCACCTTGGGGTCGGTGCGCGGCCGCTTGAGGATGCCATCCCGCGCGCCCAGCGCATCGTCGCCCTCGCCGCGATCGTCGTCGCCCGGGCCGAAGAGCGGATTTCGCCGGACTGCGTACGCGCGCGGGAAATTGTCGTCGGGAACGTAGCGCTCGCGGTGCTGCACCGTGAAGGGGTTGGGCTGGGCGAATCGATAATTCAGGAACAGCTTCTGGACCCCGGGGATGTCGATGTGGACGCCCTGGCAGACCTGCCGGCCTTGCTCGTCTTCGTTGAAGCCCTGGTAGAGGTAGTCGCGGTAGTACATTCCGCTCGAGGAGATCCCGTCGCAGAGCGTGGTGGTGATCTTGCCAGCGGGGTTGGGGTTGCCGGCGTCGTCTGCCGTCGCGTGGTGAAGGAAGGCGACCAAGTCGCGCGACGTCACGTAGCCAAGGCCCATCACCGGCGAGCCGGTTGCGCGGTAGCGCAGCTCGTAGACGCGATTGTTCTGGAAACCGCCGGCGAGGCAGATGTCCGTTGTGCTCGGCGTTCCCGGAGGACCCGCGGGGCAGTTTGCGAAGGACCACAACGAACGCGGAACGAGCTCGCCGGCCGGGATCGCCGGACCGCTCGGCCTCGGGGAATCGCTCGGCCGCATGCGCAACTCCGCCTCGGCTGCGTCACGGTCCGTCGACACGGCGGCGTAGCTCTTGAACGCGCTTCCGCCGCTGAGCGGGAGAGTGAACGGCGTCCCGCCCCCGAAATTGCGGTCGGAGAACTCGGTCAGGATTCGCTCGGTGATGGGCTTGCCGGCCTCCATTGCGATGGGGAAGCTGACCGTCAAGCGGCTGTTGCCCGGCGCGATGTCGGCGCCCCAGCCCACCCAGGCGACCACGTACCCCCGTCGCTGGAGGAACCCGTTGCCGAAATCGGTCGCCGTGATCGGATTGTTGTTGTTCGCGGTCGGCGGCGTGTCGTTCAGCATCGTCTGGACGATCTTGTTGCCGCGGTTGTTCACCTCGAAGAAGAGGGTGCCGCTCGCCTTCGACATGTCGACCGGCCGCAGCAGCACCATGTCGGCGGAGAACTCCACTTTGCCGGCGGCGTTGCGAGGAGCCTTGTCGAGATCGAACACCACTGCGTTGTGGGGATTGCGGGGATCCGCCTCGAAGTAAGCTGTTCCCGTCAGCTTCTCGTACGCGCCGGTTGCGCCGAAAGCCGCGCCGCCCGCGACCACCTCCCGCGAGGTGATCACGATCCGCGTCAGACGCGCCTCGACCCCTACGGAGATCAGGCACGCGAGCGCCAACGTACCCATGGCTGTCTTGATGTTCCGCATGGATGCCTCCTTTCCTGGAGGTCAGGTCCGTGGGCACAGCGGAACTCCGCAGGCGTCGATTGGACGAACGTCCTTCCGCTGCCAGCGAACGCGGGCCCGCCCTCGAGTGCCCGCCTAACGCCGGGCTGTTCGACGAGTCAAGGGATGCGGCGTCAAGCATCGTGAATGGCGCGGCTTGCTGTAAAAAAGCGCAACGCGTGTGGACTTGACTGTCCGTTTGGAATTCTCCTAAGAGCCGCACGCCGACGCTGCCGTGCGCGACGCCGAGGCGAGCGACGTCTCGCTGATGTACCGGAATCCAGCAAGGAGAGACCCATGACGAGCTCATTCATCCGCCTCACCACACTGCTCGCGGTGCTCTGCATTTCGGCTTTCGCGGCGCGGGCGAGCGACGCGAAGCGCGACGAGAGCGATCCCTGCTCTAGCGTCAAGCCGGCCGCCGCAGGCGGTCCGGTTCCACACGACGACGAGAAGCTCGTCGTCCGTTGGCTCGGCACCACGAATTACGAGATCTCGTATCGCGGCCAGGTCCTGCTCTTCGACACCTACTACGACCGGGGACCACGCAACCGGCCCATCGGGCTGCTTCCCGAACAGGTGACTCGGGCGGATGCGATCTTCCTCGGCCACGGTCACTTCGATCACATGAGCGACGCCTCGTCGATCGCGCTGCGCCTCGGCATCCGCGCCATCGGAGGCCCGCCTACCTACGAGAAGCTGCTCACGCAGGGAATGACCGACGGCCAGGCGGTACGCGTGACCGGCACCGGCGGCGAGCGGTTCGACTTCCGGGGATTCACCGTCGAGCCGGTGCTCGCGCATCACAGCGTGCTGCCGGGCGCGACGATTGCCGCGTTCACCACCGCCATCCGGACGGAGCTGGGAGATCCCTCGCCCGAGGAGGTCGCCGCCGAAAACGTCGTGCTCGCGCGCGGCACCTTCGACCCGCGCGTCATCACCATCGGCACCATCGCGTACCTGCTCACGTTCGACAGCGGCTTCCGCCTGCTCTGGCTCGACAGCGCGGGCCCGATCACCCAGGCAGAGATGGATCTCATGAAGCGCATCGGCCATACCGACGTTGCCATCGTGGCCTACGTCGGCCACTACGTGCAGGAGACGCAGATCCCGGTGACGATGGCACTGGTGAAGCTGTTCAACCCGCGCTTCTACCTGCCCGGCCACCACGACGAGATCCGCGACATCTTCCTGGACCTGGGCACCGAGCCGCTCTTCCTCACGCTGCGTGACGAGGCGCACGTCGAGCCCATCTCCCTGCTGTATCGCGGCGCGGCCTGCTTCAACGTGAAGTCCGGAAAGAGGATCCAGGCCGGCGACTGAAGGTGCCACGGCCGCGAGATGACCGAGTTGCCAACGCTTCCGCTTTCGATTGAGGGAAAGGAGAAAGTGCCATGAAGCTCGCATGTGGTGTCGCACTGGTCGTCGTGCTCGCCGCCGCAACCGCGTATGCCAAGGCCGATGAAGGGCGCATTCGTCCGGTCGCCTGCGCGGATCTGACGACGTTCACGTCGGAAGGAAACACGACCGTCACCTCCGCGACGCTGGTGACGTCGGGAACGATCACGGTGACCACGCCGACGGCGACCCTGACGTTCAACAACCTGCCGGCGTTCTGCCGGGTGGTGGGTGTGAGCCGCCCGTCCACGGATTCGAACATCAACTTCGAGACGTGGCTTCCGACGAGCTGGAACGGGAAGTTCCTCTCCAACGGCGAAGGAGGATACGTCGGCGCGATCGGGTACGCGGGGATGGCCTCATACCTCCAGCGGGGCTACGCGACGGTGTCGACGGACACCGGGCACGTCTCGACCGACACGTGGTGGGCCGTCGGTCATCGCGAGCGTGCCATCGACTATCTCTATCGGGCCAAGCACCTCACCACGGTCGCGGCAAAGGGGATGATCCACGCCTTCTATGGCAAGCCGGCGAAGCACAATTATTTCCAGTCCTGCTCGAACGGCGGCCGCCAGGGCTGGCTAGAGATCCAGCGCTACCCCGATGACTTCGATGGCCTCGTCCTCGGAGCGCCGTGGAACTTCCAGTCGCACTCGAATGCAGGATTCGTCTGGGACGCGCAGGCCCTGAGCGCCCCCGGCGCTGCGATTCCCGTTTCCAAGCTGAACAACATCACCGCCGCCGTATTGGCTGCCTGCGATGGAAACGACGGGCTGGTCGACGGGATCCTCACCGATCCCGCGACGTGCGGCTTCAATCCCGACACGCTGCTCTGCACGGGCACGGAGACGGACTCCTGCCTGACCGCGCCGCAGCTCGCGGCGCTCAAGAAGATCTACGCCGGCCCGAGCAATCCGCGCACCGGCGAGAACATCTTCCCCGGGTTCGCTGTCGGGTCCGAACGGCAGTGGACGGGTCTCGTGCAGAACCTGAGGGCCACGGGTCTCGGCACCGGTTACTTCGCGAATCTGACCTTCGAGAACCCGAGCTGGGACTACAGCACGTTCAACTTCGACAGCGGCCTCGCGTTCGCCGACTTCAAGGTCGGCACGCTCGGCAACGCGATCGACGCTGACCTCACGGCGGCCCGCAAGCGAGGTGTGAAGATCATCCAGTACCACGGCTGGGAGGACCAGACGCTGCAGCCGGCGTTCAGCCCAGAGTGGTTCGAAACGGTGGCGGATGCGATGGGCGGGCTGAAGAAGACGCAGAAGTTCTATCGCCTGTTCATGATTCCCGGCATGAGGCACTGCTCGGGCGGGCCCGGCGCATGGGTCACCGGACAGGGCACCGGGCAGGTGCCTCCGGTGCGGGACGCCCTGCACGACCTGCAGATCGCGGTCGAGAATTGGGTCGAGCACGGGAAAGCGCCGACCAGGTTCATCGCGACCAAGTACACGACGGACGACGTGACGGCGACCACGGTGCAGTTCCAGCGGCCACTTTGTCCGCATCCGCAGGTGGCGGATTACGTGGGCGGCGATCCGAACAGCGCCGCGAGCTTCGCCTGTGTTGGGCCCGGCGGAGCGGACGACGACGACGACCGCGACTGAGCGGCACGAGCCGACGCTCTTCCGGCGATCGCTGCGCTACGTCGATGCTCTTTCGGCGATCTCTCGGCCGTCAGCGCGATCCGGTTGCGCTGCGAGCTCCGAGGCCGAGCGTACGGAGGCAATCCGATGAGGATGAGAGTACCAGCGAAGGGAAATTGAAAAATCACGTCGAAAGGGGAGCGTCATGTCCGGGAGAAAGCTGACCACTGCAGTCCGTGCATTCGCCTGTCTCTCCATCGTGCTCTTGTGCACGCCCGCCCTCGCCGACGACCACGGCGGCCGCGGCGGCTGGGTCACGGCGTGGGGGACTTCGCAGCAACCCAACGTGCCACCCGCGACTGTGACCAACGCCACCGTCCGGCAATTTGCCCGCGTCACGATCCCCGGCCAGCTCATCCGCATCCGTCTCGACAATACGTTCGGCGCGGACGCCGTGACGATCGGCAAGGCTTCGGTAGCCCACCGCGTGCAGGGTGCGCTGGTCGCCGCCGGATCCACCCGGTCCGTGACGTTCGGCGGCTCGGCTTCGGTGACGATCCCGGCGGGCGGTGGCGTGTACAGCGATCCGGTCGCGCTCACGGTCCAGGCCGAGCAGGACGTCGCCGTGAACCTCTACATCCCCGGGACGAGCGTAAACCCCAGCCGTCACGGGGGAGCAGTAGTGACCAACTACTTCAGCGCGCCGGGGTCGGGCGATTTCACCGCCGATGAGACCAGGACGCCGTTTACCGGAACCTTTACCTCGACGTACTGGCTCAAATCGGTCGACGTCTTCTCGCCGCTGTCGACGAGCGCTGTGGTCGCTTTCGCGGACTCGATCACCGACGGCACCTGCTCGACTCTCGACGCGCACGACCGCTGGGAGAACTGGCTCGCGGTGCGGCTCGATCTTGCCGAGGGCAATCGGCCGGGAGGACGCCGCGCGATCGTCAACGAAGGCATCGGCGGCAACACCATCACGCGCCAGAATCTCCAGCCTCCGCCGGACAGCACGCCCGGGCTGGAGCGCCTCGATCGCGACGTGTTTTCGCATTCAGGGGTTTCGCACGTGGTGCTCTTCGAGGGGACGAACGACATCCGCCGTGAGGCTTCCGCGAGGCAGGTCATGGACGGAATGCAGGAGATCATCGACCGGGTGCACGCGAGGGGGCTGAAGATCTACGGAGTCACGATCATCCCCCGCCATAACGTGCCGCCTTCGGGCACGAACACCGGGTGGAACGATGCGAAGACGGCGATCCGCAATACGGTGAATCAATGGATCCGCACGAGGGCACCGTTCGACGCCGTGATCGATTTCGACAAGGTGGTACGCCAGCCGGCCAATCCGGATCTGCTCGTCCCGGAGTTCAATTGCGGCGACGGAATCCATCCGAGCCCCGCGGGCTATTACCGGATGGGCAAGTCAGTCAAGCTGGAGTTGTTCGAGCACGGCGACGACTGAGCCGCGCAGTTGCCCACCGGAGTATGGGCCCGGGGCTGATTCGCCTGGGCCCGGCCGGTACCGAGCTCAGTCACACGTGGACTGGCCCGCTGCAACCGGCTCCGCTGCCCAGGGCGCGAAGAGCGGCGTCGCCGCCCCCGGCTCGACCACCAGCGCGTCCCCGCTTCCCGGACCAGCGCCGGAGGGCCCGCTCGCCTCGTTCCACCAGTTGCAGGAGGCTTCAACCGCCGGCGTCATGTTCTGCGCGACGCGCAGACCGGCCTGCGCGTTGCCGACGATGTCGTTGAACCGCACTGTGACGCCGACGCGCGGATAGAGGTTGCTGGCGAGGCGACTGCCCAACCAGATGCCGGCGGGACGCGCGCGGGACGTGTCGAAGGCGCACGTCTGTACGACGCCTTCAATCCGGTTTCGTTCGATCCGGCCTCCGAAGACGACATAGTTGATGCCGGACGACGTCATGCACGAGTGGGAGCTGATGCACGCGTGCGGACACGACGTCCACATGGCGTCGTGGGTTGGCGCCGCGGCGCTATTGTCAAGCATGAAGGACCGCCGGCGTGGAACGCTGGTGTTCGTCGGTCAGCCTGCGGAAGAGACGGTGACCGGCGCCAATGCGATGGTGAAAGACGGTTTGTTCACCCGGTTCCCGAAGCCCGATTTGGTCCTCGGCCTGCACGACACCAATCTGATTCCCGCCGGGCGCGTCGGCCTCGTCTCCGGGCCCGCCTCGGCGGCATCGAATGCCGTGGACATCACGTTCTACGGCAAGAGCGGCCACGGTGCGGCGCCCCACCGCGCCATCGACCCGATCGTGATGGCTGCGCGCACCGTAACCGCGCTCCAGACGCTCGTGTCCCGCGAGAACAACCCGTTCGACCCGGCGGTCGTGACGGTGGGCACCTTCCGCGCGGGTACCAAGCGCATCCCCGATGACGCGAAGCTCGAGCTCACGGTGCGCTCGTATAAGCCGGAGGTGCAGAAGAGGCTGCTCGCTGGGATCGAGCGCGTCGCGAAAGCCCAGGCGCTGTCCGCGGGTGCGCCACGCGAGCCGAGCGTCGTGGTGCTGTCCGAGGAAGCATCGGAGGTCGTCGTGAACGACCCCACTCTCCAGCGGCTGAGCGCGCCCCTGAAGCGGGCCTTGGGAGACGCGGTAGGTCCCCTCGAGCCCACCTCGGCCTCGGAGGATTTCGGCGTCTATGGCCGCGTCGCCGGCGCCCCGTCGGTACAGTTGCGGATCGGCGCATCCGATCCGGCGGAGTGGGCCAAGGCAAAGGAGGCGGGCACGCTTCCACCAGGGCCGCACAATGCCGCCTTTGCCCTCGTGCGCGAACCTACCATTCGCTCCGGCGTGTCTGCCTTGACGCTCTCCGCGCTGGAGCTGCTCGGGAAGGCGCGCGAGCAGGGCTAGCCGGGTAGCCGTGCTCGTGATCTTTCTCGTCGCTGGGTCGCAGCAGCGCTCGGACTGGCGATCCGCGAAGTCACTTCTGGGGCAGGTACTCGGCAGGGATCGGATGATCCTTCGACTCGCGGTGCCAGTAGACCGTCATCAGCCACCAGCGGCCGTCCTCGTGGAGAAGCTGCATCGAGTTCACGCCGCGCGCGAACGGCTCCCTGCGCGGCTGGTGCGGAGCACAGCCGCGCGCAGGTCTGCTACGTTTGGAGTCACCGCACAGGGGGCTGGAGTGGACAGAATGTCGCTATCGGACCCGAAACCCCCATTTGTTCGCCCTATGGCTCCGTCGTGCAGTTCTTGAGTGTGTCCGAGCAGATGTGCGGGAACAGGCAGGGCAGCGTGGCAGGCAAACACAACGACTGCACCATCGCGTTCCCTGCTCTCGCGGATGACCGCGCGCGGGCGTTATAATCGCGAGGGTCGAAGCGAGATGTCGATTCGTCGGACCATCCTGATCGGCCAGCTCCTGGCCACGCTCGCAGTCTTGGCTGTCGTGCCTGGAAACGCGGTCAAGACCGTGTCGCTGTTGGCCTTGTGGCTGGTCACCTTTTACCCGGTAGGTCGAAGGGAGCTGGTGTTTTACCTTGGCGTGTGCACCCTGTTTTCGGTCATGGACGTCGTCACCCTTCGGCAGGGAATCTTCCGGTTTACGAATGCCGACGTGCTGGGGATGCCGATGTTCGAGTTTTTCATGTGGGGCTTTTACCTGCTTCACGTCACCCGTTTCGTCAGCGGTCCTTCGCCGCCGAATCGCAAGGCCGCGTCTTGGGGTCTCACAGCGGCCTTCTGCATCGCCTTCTCCATCCTTCACGAACCGGTGGCGTTGCTGGCCGTCAGCGGCGGCCTCCTCGTCGTCGGTCTGATCCTGTTTCACGAACCGCTCGACTTTGCTTATGTGGGCTACACGGTCCTGGTGGGAGCGCTGGTGGAGTATACCGGCGTGTGGAGCGGGCAGTGGGCCTACCCGGGAGCGCCGTGGGGGGGCGTGCCTCCGTGGTTTATCACCCTGTGGGGAGGCGTGGGCCTCATCCTGAGAAGGACCCTGCTGCCCATACTGGCGCCGGCGCCGCGGTCGAGCCTACGAGACGCGAGCTCCGGAGCTGCCTGACGCGGCCACCGGAAGACGGACAAAGAACGTGCTCCCCTTCCCGAGCTCGCTTTCCACCCAGACCTCGCCCCCGTGGAGATCGACGAGTTTTTTCGTGATCGCCAGCCCGAGACCGGTGCCGCCGTAACGGCGTGTGTGGCCGGCGTCCACCTGCCGGAAGCTCTCAAAAATCACTTGATGATGCTCCGACCGGATACCGATGCCGGTGTCGGCCACGCTCATGATCCAGTTCGGGCCGCTCTCATGGGCCGAGATGGTTACCGTGCCTCCGGAATCGGTGAACTTGATGGCGTTGTCCGTCAGATTCAGCAGAATCTGCAGCAGCTTGACCCGGTCTGCCCAAATCATGCGTCCAGACTCGAGCTTGGCGAAACGCAGGGACACCCCCTTGGAGGCCGAAATCGGCTGGAGGGTCGCTTCAACCTCCCGAAAGAGATCGTCGATGGGCAGCGACTCCGGATGTAGTTGCATTTTCCCAGCGTCCAGCGTGTTGAACTGCAGAAGATCGGTGACCAGACGGAGCAGATGGCGGCCGTTGTTCCTGATTGTCGTAAGGAAACCGATAGTCTCGTCGGGCTGGCCCCCATAAACCAGCGACCGAGAGGTCCTGAGCGCCCCTTTTATGGAACACGAAGGACAAGCGGTGGAGTCATCGATGGTGTCGCTTTCGTCCATTTCAAAATCGGATTGGCAGGACTCACACCTTGCGATTCTCTGTTCGGTGAAATGAGAAATGAGGCCATCCGGTATGTTCACGATCGAGTTGAGGGGTGTGCGGAGCTCGTGAGAAATGCTCGCCAGGAACTCGCTCTTGAGACGCGTCGATTCCTCCGCGCGGACCAGGGCTCCCGTCAGCTCCGTGTTCGATCGAGTCAGCGACGTGGTGAGCTCCTTGTTCTTGTAACTGATGGAGACGAAGTCGGCAATGATGACCGCCGAGGCCAAAATGACCATGTTGGCCACCGAAAGGTGGAACAGCGGAGGGGTGTGGACGATCCCGAGATCGCCCATGAGGGCGTGCACGCCAGCGGCGGACATGCAAAGCAACGCCGACGCGAGTATCGGCGCGAGAGTCCCGCGCCGGCGCCTGATCGCGCAAATCGCGAGGTAGAGCAGATAGAGAATCACGGCAAACGTGAATTGCGCGAATGTCTTGTAGATCAGGAAGGAGCGCTGCGAACCCACTACAATTCCGGCGATGACGACCGACGGGACCACCACACGGGTGAGCGTGCGAAACCAGGTCCTCCGACCGAGCAGGTAGTGTTCGACGAACTCTATCGCCGCGAGCGGCAGGAGGACGATGGAGCAGTAGATCTGCAGGTTGAATGCGTCGGCCCCGAGCGGTACCAGCAGCAACGTGAGACCTGTCTGCGAGGCGAGGTAGAAGGCGCCCACGGCTACCAGAAAGATCGTCGACACATACCGATAGCGATCGCCCGCTTGCCATTCGGCTTTCAGGAGCGCCGCCATCAGGACAATGACGAATGCGAACAGGAATATGGCACCGTATTCGAACAGGTAGATGACGGAGCGAATGCGCGCCAGATAAGGCCCCAGGTCCTCCGCTTTCCCCAGCAGGATGCGCGCGTCGGCGATACCATCGTAGCCGACCGTCAGCCAGACGAAATGAATCGCGACGGTATTCTGGCCCGCTCGCACGAACGCCCCAGGGACCCTCCAGCCATCGATTGCGTTCAAATCACTCTGGAAGCCGCCTCTCAGGGAAGCGTGCGATCCTACCAGGTGTCCGTTCACGTACACTTCGGCGTAACCGCTTCGGGTATTGCCCAGCACGAAGAACAATTCCCGGCCAATCAGTGACGCGCCAATCTCGATGTTCTTCCTGACCCAACATTCTCGCGCGTGGAAGCCCTGCCGTTCATACCCGCCGGGAAAGATGATCGTACGCCATTGACTGTCGTCCAGAGCCGGGTCTCTCCACGCGCCGGCGCTGCCTTCGTGGATGCGCCATGAGCCTGTCAGCCGGGTGACGCCGTCGCGCGGTGTCATACTGAGAAGTATTCCGATCAGAAGCGGAGCGAAAGGTACGATGCCCGCGCCTGCAACAAAGACTCGAACCGAAAGGCTGCGGGTCGGGACGACGCCGTTCGGCTTCTGGGTTGGGTCACGAGGCTCAGCCGGCATCGGGGGCGTAGCGTCCGGGCGCAATGATCCCGTGGGGATCGACAGCTCGCTTGAGCTCGCCGACCAGGCGCCAGAACGGCGTCCCGGCGGCTACCAGCGGTTCCATGAACGGAGTCCCGATGCGGTAGGGAATGCACCCGAGGGAGCGTCCCCGGTCGAACAGGGCGCGCCAGCAGGCGTGCGCGCGAGCATGCTCCTCCGGGACGTCACGCCGGAACAACAGCGGCACGGTGGCATCGAAGCACCGGTCCGACAGGCTGGTCAGGGTCACCACGGGCTCCATTCCGTGGCCCGCGCACACCTCGCGCACGCACTCGACGAACGCGCGTACGGTGTTCGCCTTCATCGGGACCAGGGGCGCGTACCAGAGCAGGCCGCAGCCGTCACGCGCGGGGTTCAGGCCGGCGGACGGTCTCGCCCCATCGAGCTTCCAATAAGCCAGGCCCATCGAGATCTCGCTGGGCCTGCCAGCAAGAATCTTCAGGACTTCGTCGAGCACCTGCAGGCGGCCGCTCAGGCGCGACGCTGAGCGGGTGGGAATCAGTGACGCCAGCCTGTGGAGCAGCCGCCCGGTGCCGGTGTTCACGAAGCGGAGCCCCACGGACGCCCGCGCGAGGCGCGCCTCCACTTCGCGGCGCGCCGCTCTCACCACCGCGTGTGTGCCGTAAAGCGCCCCCAGCCCGGTCCAGGCAAAGACGCGGTGTTCGCGCGCCAGCGCGGCGACCACCGCCTCCGGCAGCGTGCCGTTGGGCGCGCAGCGTTCGAACGGGTAGGGAACCAGGGAGGCGAGCATCCGGTGCGGGCTCATGAGGTTCACGGACCCCACGATTCCCCCCACCGAGACCAGGATACCGCGCACCGCTTCGATGGCCCTTTCGAGCTCTCCATCGCTTCGGACTCCGAAAAGAAAAGCCTCCATGCGCTCCGGCCGGCGCGCAAGGACGATCGACGCCTGAGTCACGACCCCGAAGTTGCCCTGGGCGAATAGGCCGTCAACGTACGGGCCGAGCCCCCACTTGTGCGCGCGGTCCGCGCAAACACCGCCGAGCTCCGCAAGCGCCGAGCTGTAGATCTCCCCGCTCGGAAGGACGGCCCGGATGGCGGTCACCGCTGCGAAGTGGTCGGCGTGAGGCGTGATCCCGTAGCCGCGTTCCAGGGCGTTCCCGATCAGGCTGCAGCTTGGGCCCGCTCCGGTAACCGGGACCAGAAACTCGAGCCCCCGCTCATCCAGGTGGTCGGCGAGCGCCTGCTGTGTCACTCCGGGCTCGAGGGTCACGATGCCCAGATCAGCGTCGAGCTCCACGACTCGGTCGAGCCGTGCCAGATCCAGCAGCACGCAGTCATCCCTGGCGGGGCTCGACGAGCCGTAGCCCCAGTTGTGCCCGGTGCTGATCGGGTAGAGCGCCACGCGCAGATCGCGGGCGATGCGCACGATGCGCGCGACCTCGGCTTCGTTCCGGGGCAGGAGCGCGCCCGAGATCCGGCGTGCGACGCCTTCGGTCGAGCTTCCGTAACACGCGCGTGCTCGGTCGGCGTCGAGGATCTGCGTCTCCGCCAGCACGTCGCGCCAGGCGGCAAGAGCGCTCGCGGCCGCATTGGCGTCTCGACCCATGACTGAATCTCAGGTCTCGGGACCAACTCGGGGAACGAGCCCCGGGTACAGAGTCGCCAAGATTTCCTGCTTGGTGCGCGAGAGGGTTTGCCACAAGGGGCGCTCCTCGAACAGCATCGCGCGCGCTGATTCGGTCGTCCAGGCAAAATGGTCGTCGCGGACGTCCTCCGGTGTCTCCTCGTAGAGAGGATTCTGGGGAACTCGGCCCTCGCGGTACTCGACCATGTTGTGGCGCATCGGCAGCGCCGGGTTTCCATTCGCGCCTGCGTATGACAGTATGGATCCGATCGCCTCGAAGCCGAAGTAGCGGTAAAGGCGCTGGTGTTTGGGATGGACCATGATGACGATGTCGGTCGTTTCAGTGAACCGCCGCAAATAGTCGTACATCCATTTGAAGAGTCGGAAAACCGAAGTCTGTTTCTGCAAGTTGGTCAGAGCAAATTTATTGGATCCCGGTGTTTCTGCATTGAGCGCGAGCAACCCGATTTCCGCGAGCTTGCAGCCCTGAGCTCTCAGCCCGTCGAGCTCGGCGGCGAAGATCTCGTCCATCGGCAGGTGATAGGGCGAATCCAGGAAGATGGAACCGGTGCCGAACAGTCCCCGGTTCCTCTCGAGCATGAAGGTGCGCGTATCGGGCAGCACGCAGCAAGCGTAGTAGTGCATTCCTGAAGGATTCGGCTTGCAATACCCGCGTGCGCTGTACTCCTCATAAACGCAGCGGTAAGCAGCCCGGAGATCATCCAGCGAAGAGGCGCTCCTGCAGCCCAGCTCGGCAAAGCCCTGCTTGGCGGCATCGCAAACCCGGTCGGCGATGAAGTAGAAGAGATCGGCGGGAGCGGTCTTCGATAACGCGATGCCGCACTCCTGGACGGTCTGCTCGCGGGGAGCCCCCACCCACACGACCGTCCCTTCCGCGCGCACAGTGCGCCCTTTGTCGGGCAGGGTTATCTCGAGATCCAGAGTCGTCCCGACCGAGACAGTCCCGTTGAGCACCAGACGAACTCCGCTCTGGGACACGTCTTGCGTCGTGGCTTCCGCCCAATCACCGGCCGCGCTCCGGCGGTGCAAGACCGGAAGACTCATGCTGAAGCGGAAGTCCTTGCGGCCCTGCTTGTCGGTGACGCGCGCTCCGAACACATCATCTTCCAGGATCCCGATGCCGGCTCTCCATTCGGTGGCGCTCTCGGGAGCCACGGCCACATAGTTTCGACCCGCCTCCTTCGCGGCGTACAAGGCGGCGTCCGCCCGCCGCGCCAATCTGTCCGCATCCCGCGCGCACTCGATGGCGGGAAGCTCCCCCGCGTCCAATTCGCTGGCACTCGATCCCACCAGAACGACGCGGTTCCGTCCCGACTCCTTGGCCGCATAAAGCGCCCCGTCTGCCCGGTGCACCAGATCCTCCACATCACCGAGAACGTCCTGCGTCGCGCTCAGCCACGCCACGCCAAAGCTGGCGGTGACACGAAGCGTCTTACCGTCCACGACCATCGGGCTCTCGGACAGGGTCCGGCGCAGCCGTTCGGCCAGGGTCTGGAGGGATGCCTCGTCCGCTCCCAGAGAGACGATTCCGAACTCCTCGCCCCCGTAACGGCCGGGAGAATCATTAGCCCGAAGATTGTCGCGTAAAATGTCCCCCAGCCTGCGCAGCACTTCATCGCCGACCGGGTGGCCGTGCAGGTCGTTGATCGCCTTGAAGTTGTCCAGGTCGAGCAGAACCAGGCCGATCGGAAGCTTCAGGCGGTAAGCTTTGCCTATCTCCCTCCGGAACGCCTCCTCGAAGGCGCGTCGATTCGGGAGGTTCGTCAGGCCATCGGTCATGGCCTGATGTGAAAGCTGCTGGCGCGCATCTTCGAGCCGTTTGGCGAGCGCGTCTTTTTCGGTCACGACGGCCGCGAGCCGATGTATGGCCGTCTCGCACACGTCCTGCAGCTCCGAGAGGCTCGGCGAGTGGCGGGAGAGCAGCTCCGGCAGCGGAGCCTGGGGTCCGACGTCCTGTTCGAGGGCCGAGGCCAGCTCCGACACGCGCAGCGGAAGTTTTTCGAGCAGGGAGACCGCGTCGGATTCGGCCCAGCCGAGCTGCGCGGCAGCCGCCAGCGCCACCTGATATTGTCGGCGGTGGTCTCCCGCTTCGAACACGGCCGCGAACCGCTCGGCCAGCCACGCGCATCGCTCGATCTCGCCACGCGGAGCTTCCGCGTCATGATGTTGTAGAATGGCCGATCGAATCGCATCCTGAACCTGTAGCTCGGCCGCGATCTCCGCTCCCCTCGTCGGGTGTCCGCCGTCGCCCGCCGCCTCTTCCCGAAGGGTACGCACCAGGGCAGGGCAGCGGGCCACCTCGAGCGCTCCCTGCGGGTCGTGGACGGCCCGAGCCAACAAGCCGGCGTCCAGCAACAGACCGATCGCAAACGCGCTCTCGCGCGTGGCCGGAGAGAGATTGTGCGCCAGCAGCGCGGCGGCTGCTGCGCGACGAAACACATTCGCGAGCATCAGATCGCGTCCTTCGATGCTGGGGGGGCCGTCAGGCAGGAGATCGAGGACGGACAGGCAGATGCCGACATCGCGCAAAGTGGCCACGCTGTCCGGCGCGTCGAAGGCTTTGCTACGCAGGATGCGCGCCGCGCGCGCCGAGACCTCGGGATCCTCACTCACATGGCCCAGCAGCGAAGCTGGCGTCGCCCCGGGCCCACTCGCTGCCTGAATCACCTTCGCCGATGACGTCTGCTCTTTGAGCTGAGCCTGCGAGAGCGCCAGCGAAAGCTCCGCGAAGTTCACGGGCTTTGTGATGACACGGTCGCCGCCGGCCCGGGTGAGCTCTTCGGTCGAGTAGCGGGCAGTGTAAGCGGTAATGAAGAAAATAGGGGTCTGGACGATCGGGAGGTGCGCCGCATAGGGGGGAAGCGGCCGGCCCGGCGGCACGCCCCGGAGTAACCGGGTCAGCTCGATGCCGTCCAGTCCCGAGCCCTGGAGCTCGATGTCCATGAGGATGGACACGAGCTCCGCGTGATGCTTCTGGATGAGGCTGCAGGCTTCGGCGTCGCTTCGCGCCCACAGCAGCCTGAACAGCCGCGACAGGTGCAGGCGCGTGACCTCGAAATTGTCCGGATTGTCCTCGACATAAAGCACGACCGGCAACTCCGATGACGAAGCCGCCGGCTTTCCGGGACGGCCCAGCCTCCGCCCGCGCTTCGCTCCTGCTGCAGGTCTCAGGGCCATTCGCCGTGTCCATCACATCCTACCTGACCTCGCCGGCCATCGGGAAGTTTCCCACCCGGGCGGGCCCAGGAGGTTCCAGCGCCTGTCATGAACCCCCGGATCCAGCGGCGTCTCGCGACGAGATCCGTCGCTCGACCGAGGATCGGGTGATCGCCTTCAGGTAGGCAACGGACCCACGGAACACATGGGCCTCATCGACCAGCCCCTCTCGCCGGAAGATTTGGTGCGCGGTCGGGAGGCTGCAGAAGGGGATTCCCGGGAAATAGTGGTGATACGGGTGCAGTGAGAAGTTGAGGTTCGGCAACACGATCTTCTCCCACCAGCTCGGGATGATCAGGGGTGAGGATTCCTCGACGGTTGCGTCCGGCAGGTTGTATCGGTGCTCGCAGATGGCACCCCATCGAACGATGGCGGGGGTGACCGTGAACAGCGGCAGCAACCAGTAGAGCAGGAACGGACGCGAATTGTGCGTCGCCGCGACAGCGGCCACCAGCGCGAGCAGATAAAGAGGTCGCAGCCACGCCGGCGCGACGGACGGGCGTTTGATCTGTTCGGGGTCTGGCAACGCGGTCTTCTTGCCTTTGATCATCCTCCAGGTGTTGAGCCCCATCAGATCGCTCACGAACAGCTTCGCAAGGCTCATTCCGGACCTCGGAAAACTCCACTCGGGGCCGCTCTTGCGCAAGAAGTCGGGATCGCGATCGGTGAAGTAATATTCGTGATGAGCAAGGTGGACGCGCGCGTAGCCCTCTACCGTGATTCCGATTAGCGGGTACGCCGCCAGAAGGTTGACGGCGAGGTCACCGCGGCCGGCCTTGAAAGCGAGACAGTGGGTCTGCTCGTGAATCAGGAGACCCAGCACGTTCTGCCGGGTGGCGACGATGATGACGGCGAGCGCGCCGACCCATACACTCTCGGCCCACTCCGCCCAGGCCATCGCGGCGAAGATCACCATCCAGGCGAGCAGCAGTTGCAGGAGAAGGGCTACCGGCTTGCGCGCAACGAGCCGCTGGACCTCGGCGCGTGCTTCGGGCGACAGTGCCGAAGCATCTCCGTGCACAGCCGGGGGAAGGGGTTGCGCGTGCGGTGCCGGCATGTCCATCAGTATGGGGGATAGTTGGAATTCTCGTTCCAGATCTCGTTGTCGTCGAGCCGTCCCGGGGTGTGGCGTTCGCCTACATCGGCCTTCTTGGGCCCTCTTGGCCCTGTTGGGCACCACATCGCCGGAAATATTCCAAGAGGCGACGGCGTCAGCGTGATGGCGTGGGCTTCTGACCCACGCCGGCCGCTTGCCGCTCCTGCAGCCGTGCTGCCAGCTCGTCCCCCTGGGCCGCCACCGCCGCCAGGTGGCGGATGGCCGCATCGCACGCGTCGTGGAGATCGGAGAGGCTCGAGCTGTGGTGAGAGATCAGCTCGCTCAGCACGGTCGGCGCTCTAGTGGCCAGCTTTCGAGCCACGGTTGTGAACGCGGTCTCGCCAGCCGCCGCTCCCGCTCGCGACGTTGGTCGCGCGTCCGTGGCGCCACGGTAGCGCAATTCAGCGAATCGCCCATCAAGACAGCCTTGATCGCCATTCGCCGTGGCCGCGTCTGGCACACGGCGTGCTCGCCGAGGCGTCGCCGCCCTTGAGGCCGTGGCGAGGCGGACGGTGCCTGCGCGCGGAATGATCGTCGTGTTCTTGGCGGCGTTCGTGATCGCGGGATGGAGCAGTGCTCGAAACGCGGCGCGCTGTGCTTCGGGGAGCCTCGCCCCGAAGCACGGTAGGCGATACTGAAGCGATTTCTACCTCGGAAGACTTGCGCGTTTGCGAGTGGTTGTTGGTGCCCAGGGGCGGAATCGAACCACCGACACGGGGATTTTCAGTCCCCGGCTCTACATGGATGATGCTTCAGGCGCGCGCTCGCCAGCGACGGAGAGCATCTTCGCCGCGAAGGATATGGTCGTCAAATCGCACGACCGTCGCCTCGAGTCTGCCTTCACGCCCTCACGGCAGCCAGCAGCCTGCCGTCAAAGGTCGCGGTCCGCAGACTCGTCGAGGTCACGCTGGCTGGGTTGCGCCCTTCGCGCTGACTCGCACCGCGCCAGCGAAGCATCTCTTGGATAGCCGCCGGGGCCCGCGTGCCCAAGACTTTTGTCTGTAATGGTTGAAGCGCCTTTTCGCGCCATACCGCAGTGTGCCGAAGCGGGCTGACGCACCTGGCCTTGAGTTGCGATTCTTGCAGGGAGTACGGCGACACGCGGGGAAACGCGAGCGCGACCTTCGGCTGCGCAGCACTTCGATCCGACAGCCATCAACCTCACTCGAGGTTCGGCCTCGAAGACGAAGCAGCGTTTCCCATGATGCGTACGTGGCTCGCCTGCTCAGGGCACGCCTCGTGCGAGGAGGACAAGGTGATGACGAAGTTCAGCTACCGATCCGGTTCGATCGCCGCGGCGATCTGCGCCGCCGCGATCGCGTTGCCCGCGAGCCGCGCTTCCGCGGCGCCCGCATGCGCCGCTGGCACGACAGTACAGACGGACAAAGGCGCCGTCTGCGGCATCGTGGTAAACGGCATCAATTCATGGCAGGGGATTCCCCATTCCGCGCCGCCCGTCGGCAACCTGCGCTGGGCGCCGCCGCAGCCGGCCGCCGCCTGGAGCGGCACGCTGAACGCTACCGCCTTCGCCAGCCGCTGCACGCAAGCCAGCGGCGGCAGCGAGGATTGCCTCTACCTCAACGTATGGGCACCGCCCGGCGCGCACGGGCTCGCCGTGATGGCCCACATCCACGGCGGCGGATTCCGCGGCGGCTCTGGCGCGGGCGATTACTCGCTCTTGAGCAGCACGGGTAGCGTCGTCGTGGTCAGCTTGAATTATCGTCTCAACATCTTCGGATTCGCCGCCAACCGCGCGTTCGGTGCGAACTCTGGCGACTACGGCTTGCAGGACCAGCAGGCGGCGCTTCATTGGGTGCAGCGGAACGTCAGCGCATTCGGCGGTGATCCGCACAACGTGACCATCTTCGGCGAATCGGCCGGTGGCTCCAGCGTCTGCGACCAGATCGCGTCTCCGACGGCGGCGGGCCTTTTCCACAAGGGCATCAGCACCAGCGGTCAATACAACACCATCTTCGAGGCCCCTGCGCTCGCCGGGCCGTTGGGGACGACCTTGGAGGTGCAGGATTGCAAGTCGAGGTTGCCGTCGCTGGCAGAGGCCGAGGCGATCGGCGACGCCTTCGCCGCCGCTCTGGGATGCAGCGGACCGAATGTCGCGGCCTGCGTCCGCGCCGTTCCGACAGCCACGGTGTTCAGCGTCGCCGGCCTCGGCTATCAGTACGGCGGATTTGGCACCATCGCACCCACGATCAACGGCACGACGCTGGTGGCGTCGCTCGCCGAATTGCTGCGGACGGGCCGCGTGAACCGAGTGCCGGTCATCGCGGGCACCGACCGCGACGAGAACCTGGCGGGGACCGCCAACACTGCGACCGACTACGCGAACTTCCTCCAGGCGCAGTTCGGCCAATTGGCGAGTCTCGTATCCGCGATGTATCCGCTGAATCGCTTCGCGTCGCCCGGTATCGCGTGGCGCACCATCGCAGCCGATGCGTACACGGTCTGTAGCGCGATGCGCACCGCCGCGGATCTGTCGCGGTGGATGCCCGTCTACCAATACTTGATCGAATACGCGGATCCATGGCCGCAGGCCTTCACGGGCGTTCCATCCGGCGCAGGCCACGTCCGGGCCTGGTCGCTCACGCCGGTGACCCCGACGCTCGACGTCAACCAGCAGATCCTGCAGAACGAGGAACTGGCCCACGTGACGGCGTTCGCGCGCACGGGGAACCCGACTGCCGACGGCACGCCCATCTGGCCCCAGTTCAAGTTCGAGGAGTCGGGCAAGGCGGGCCAGGTCTTGTCCCTGAACGCCGGCGGCTCCAGCCAGGCCACGACGCTCTCGCAGATCAGGCTGGCGCACAACTGCGCGTTCTGGGACTCGATCACGCCGGGCTCGGACCGCGATCGCGACGACCGCTGAGTCCCGCGAGCACTCGGGTCACCGCAGACGGTTCTCGGTGCGGCAGATGGACCTGGCCACCCATGCCGTGGTCACCATCGCCGGGGACATGACGACGTCCGGCTCCGCCGACGGCGTCGGCGGAGCCGCGCGCTTCAACGCGGCGTTCGGGATCACGCGCGACAGCCGGAACGGGACCCTCTACGTCGCGGACCAAGGCAACTTCGCCATCCGGAAGGTGACGCCTCCGTGAAGGGCTGAGACGGGGCGACGGGGGCTGCCGCCCGAGCGGCAGCCCCGGCGCCTCTTGGAAAGCCGGGCAAATTCCGTAGCCGATACGCGCTAGTCGAGCTGACTTCCACGGCGCGCAAGGCGCGGCAGGAGGAGCTCGACTTTGCCGGGGGGGACAAGCCTCCTCCGCGAAAGCGCCGGGGCGCGCCGGAAGGCGGAGGAGGGGGCGGCGGGGACTCGGTGCCCGCGGCGCTGCACGAGGAGGCGCGCCGGCGCTACCTGAACTACGCGCTCTCGGTCATCACCAGCCGCGCCCTGCCGGACGTGCGCGACGGCCTGAAGCCCGTGCAACGCCGCATCGTGTTCGGGATGTACAACGACCACCGGCTCACCCACGAGGCCAAGTACCAGAAATGCGCCAAGGTGGTCGGCACCATCATGGGCCAGTACCACCCGCACGGCGACGTCGCCATCTACGACGCGCTCGTCCGGATGGCGCAGGACTTCTCGCTGCGGTACCCGCTGGTCGATGGACACGGGAACTTCGGGTCGCTGGACGGCGATGGCGCGGCAGCCATGCGCTACACCGAGTGCCGCCTGGCGCCGCTGGCGTCGGAGCTGCTCACCGAGCTGAGCAAGCGCACCATCGATTACCGGCCGAACTACGACGGCACGATGTTCGAGCCGATCGTCGTTCCGGCCCGCCTGCCCCAGCTCCTGATGAACGGCACCACCGGCATCGCGGTGGGCATGGCGACGAACATCCCGCCGCACAACGTGCAGGAGCTGTGCGACGCGCTGGTCGAGTTGATCGCCCACCCCAAGCTGGAGACCAAGGACCTCCTCAAGTTTATCAAGGGACCCGACTTCCCCACCGGCGCGCAGTTGCTCAACTCCCGCGCCGAGCTGCGCCAGATCTACGAGTCGGGCCAGGGATCGCTGCGGATCCGCGGGGAGTGGAAGCTGGAGGAGCTGCCTCGGGGCGGCCAGCAGATCGTGGTCACCAGCATCCCGTACGCGGTGAACAAGTCTTCGCTGGTGGCGAAGTTCGGGGACCTGGTCCGCGAGCGGAAGCTGCCCCCGCTGGTCGACGTGCGCGACGAGTCGACCAAGGACGTCCGCATCGTGCTGGAGCTGAAGCGCGACGCCGACCCAGATCTAATCATGGCGTACCTCTACAAGCACACCTCGTTGGAGATGAGCTTCAACGTGAACCTCACCTGCCTGGTGCCCAGCAAGAACCCCGAGGTGGGCACCCCGCAGCGGCTCAGTCTGAAGGAGATCCTCCGGTACTTCCTCGACTTCCGCTTTCAGGTCGTCACCAGGCGATTTCAGTTCGACCTGCAGGAAGTGCAGAAGCGGCTGCACATCCTGGAAGGGTTCGAGAAGGTCTACGACGCGCTCGACGAGATGATCAAGATCATCCGCAAGAGCGACGGCAAGGAGGACGCGGCGGCGAAGCTGATGAAGCGCTTCGAGCTGGACGAGATCCAGACCGACGCCATCCTCGACATGCGGCTCTACAAGCTGGCCCGCCTGGAGATCCTGGTGGTCCAGAAGGAGGCGAAGGAGAAGCGCGCCGAGCAGAAGGAGCTGAAGGCGCTCCTCGCCTCCGACAAGGCTCGCTGGGGCGTGGTGCGCGACGAGATCAAGGAGATCGCCGCTCGGTACAAGGACGAGCGGCGCACCCGCATCGGCGGGGGCCGCGAGGAGGTCGAGTACACCGAGGAGGCCTTCATCGCCGACGAGGACGCGCACGTGGTGCTCACCCGCGACGGGTGGCTCAAGCGCGTGCGCGAGATGAAGGACCCCTCCTCGACCCGCCTGCGCGAAGGCGACGAGGTGCTCGCCGTGCTGGCCGGGTCGCTCAAGTCCAACCTGGTGCTGTTCTCGAACTTCGGCACCGCGTACGTGACCCGGTTCAACGACATCCCCGCCTCGACCGGCTACGGCGACCCGGTGCAGAAGCTGTTCAAGTTCGACGACCAGGAACGCGTGGTGGGCGGGCTGTCCCTCGACCCGCGCCTGCCCCGGCCCGAGAAGCTGGTCGGCGTCTCGAGGCGCGGGTACGGCCTGCGCTTCCCGCTCGCGCCGCACGCCGAGCTGTCCACGCGCGCGGGCCGCCGCTACGCCAGGCCAGGGAAGGACGACGAGCTGATCGGCGTCGTCCCCGCAGAGGACCGCGACCTGCTCGCGGTGGTCACGCAGTCGAGCCACGCGCTCGTGTGCAAGGTGAAGGAGGTCAACGAGCTGGCCGGACCCGGCAGGGGCGTCACCGTCATCAAGGTCCCCGCCGGAGACCAGGTGATCGCCTTCCTCTGCACGACCGACAAGGGGCAGCGCATCGAGCTGGAGGGCAGCAAGGGCAAGAAGGTCTCCCTGGGCGTCAAGACCTACGAGCTGTCGGCGCGCGGCGGCAAGGGCCGCGAGATGATCAAGAAGGACAAGGTCAAGGTGGCGCAGCGGCAGATCGCGTTCGTCCCGCTTCCCGCGGGGGAGGAGTGATGGCTGCGCGCAAGACCAGCTACACCGCGCAGGACATCCAGGTGCTGGAGGGGCTGGAGCCCGTCCGCAAGCGGCCCGCCATGTACATCGGCGGCACCGACACGAGCGGCTACCACCACCTGCTCTGGGAGATCCTCGACAACTCGGTGGACGAGGTGATCAACGGCTTCGCCACCCGCATCGAGGTGACGCTCCACGAGGACGGCCGCACGATGACGGTGACCGACGACGGCCGCGGCATCCCCGTCGACGTGATGCGCAAGTACAAGAAGCCCGCCATCGAGGTGATCCTCACCACGCTCCACTCGGGCGGGAAGTTCGACCAGGGGAACTACATCCACTCGGGCGGCCTGCACGGCGTCGGGTCCAGCGTGGTCAACGCGCTCAGCTCCAAGCTGGTCGCCGAGGTGAAGCGCGACGGCAAGCGGTGGGTGCAGACCTACGCGAAAGGACACGCGCTCTCGAAGCTCAAGGCCGAGGGCAAAGCGAAGGGGACCGGGACCAGCATCACCTTCGAGCCCGACGCGGAGATCTTCGGCCTCGAGCTGAAGTTCGACCCGGCAACGATCCGCGATCGGCTCGAGGCCCGCAGCTACCTGCACCGCGGGATGGAGGTGGTGTTCCGCGACCAGACCGCGGAGCCGCCCGCCGAGGTGACCTTCAAGCACGACGGCGGCATCGCGGAATTCCTCGGCAAGGTCGTCGCCGAGCGCGCCAAGCCGACCGTCCCTCCGCAGAACGGCGCCAGCCCGCAGTTCTACCGGTCCTCGGAAGGCGACGGACGCATGGAGGTCGCCCTGCTCTGGACGGAGGCGACCGACGAGCACGTCCGCAGCTATGTGAACGGCATCCCCACCCCGCAGGGAGGGACCCACGAGGCCGGGCTGCGCAGCGGCGTGGTGAAGGCGGTGCGCAACTACATCGAGACGCACGACCTGACGCCCAAGGGCGTGACGCTCACCGCGGAGGACATCCGCGAGGGCATGGTCGCGATCCTCTCCGTGTACGTGATCGAGCCGCAGTTCCAGGGGCAGACCAAGGGCAGGCTCAACAACCCCGAGACCAGCGCCCAGGTGGACGGAGTGGTGCGTCCCGCGCTGGAGAAATGGCTGAACGACAACCGCACGGTAGCCGAGGCGGTGGTGGCGCGCATCACCCTGGCGGCGCGCGCGCGCGAGGCGTCGCGGGCCGCTTCCCAGGCGGTGCAGCGAAAGACGGCGGTGTCGCACCGGCTGAACCTTCCCGGGAAGCTGGCCGACTGCGCGTCGACCAACCCGTCGGAGAGCGAGCTGTTCATCGTCGAGGGCGACAGCGCCGGCGGCTCGGCCAAGCAGGGGCGCGACCGGCGCACCCAGGCCATCCTCCCGCTGCGCGGGAAGGTGCTCAACGCGGAGCAGGCCTCGACCGACAAGGTGGCCCAGAACAAGGAGCTGCAGGACATCGTCAGCGCGCTCGGCTGCGGCATCGGACCGGACTTCGACGTGGCGAAGCTGCGCTACGGGCGCATCTTCCTGTTGATGGACGCGGACTCGGACGGGCACCACATCGCCACGCTGCTCCTGACGTTCTTCTACCGGCACCTGCGCGAGCTGATCAAAGCCGGCGCGGTGTACATCGCCCAGCCTCCGCTATATCGGATCGACATCGGCAAGGAGACCTGGTGGGCGCTCGACGAGGCCGACCGCGACCGCATCCTGAAGGAGAAGGTCAAGGGGAACGCCAAGCCGCAGATCATGCGGTTCAAGGGCCTGGGCGAGATGACCGCCGACGAGCTGAAGAGCACCACCCTGGACCCGAAGAAGCGCATCAGCCTGCGCGTCACAGTCACGGCCGACGACGAGCAGGAGACCAACCAGGTCATCAATGACCTGCTCGGCAAGGACGTGTCGGCCCGCTTCAAGTTCATCATGGAGCGCGCCGGCGAAGTGCAGGAGCTGGACGTCTAGGCGCCTACGCGGCGGCGCGGGCGCCGGGCCGAGCGGATTCGAGGACTACGGTGGCGGTGGTGCCGCGGCCGGGCTCGCTCTCGATGCGCAGGTCGCCGCCGATGCTGCGGAGCAGGGCCAGCGAGACCGCGAGCGAGAGCCCCATCTCTTTGTCCACGGGCTTGGTGCTGAAGAACGGCTCGAACAGGCGCGCCACGGTGCCCTCGTCCATGCCCCTGCCGTCGTCGCTTACCCGGATCAGCACCTTGTCCGCTTCCTTCACCGCGGAGATGCGCACGGAACCGGCGCGGCCTTCCGGGATCGCCTCCGCGCCGTTCTTCGCAAGATCGACCAGAGCCTGCTCGACCAGCGGCGCGCTGCCGAGCGCCGACAGCTCCGCGGGCGCCTCGACGACGAGCTCGACGTCGCGCCTCAAACCGGCGCGTGCCCGGTCCGCGGCGGCGGCCACGGCGTCGGCGACGGCGAATCCCTTGGCGGCCTCCCGCCGGGCATCCGTGGTCCCCGCCAGCAGCTTGCGGACGATCTCGATGATGAGGCGCACGCCCTCCCGGGCGTCCGTCAGCGCCTCGGCCTCGGCCTCGGGCAGCTCGCCCCCGCGTGCTCGCCAATCCAGCACGTACTGGAGGTTGCTCGAGACCACCGCGGCCGGGTTGTTGATCTCGTGCGCCACTCCGGCGGCGAGGCGGCCGACGGCGAGACTCTCGGTGCGGGAGAGCGCGCGCATGGCCTGCTCCAGCTCCCGGGAACGCTGCTCGACGCGCGACTCGAGCTGCGCGCAGAGCGCCGCAAGCGCCCGCGACCGGCGCATCAGCACCAGGCATGCACCCACGCCGAGCGCGAGCAGCGCGGAGAGGGCCGAGACGAATGCGGGGACGGTGAGCGGCACCTCTAGCGGATCGGCACACCGGGAGTAAAGTTGAGCCGCTCAGGCGGACTGCAGGCGGACGCCGTCCACCTGCCGCACCACGCGTGCCGGGTTGCCGGCGACCACGGTGCGCGGAGGTACGTCCTTGGTCACCACCGCGTGCGCGCCGACGACCGCGCCGTCGCCGACCGTGATCCCGCCCAGGAGCGTGGCGCCTTCGGCGATCCACACGTCGTCGCCCACCATCATCTGGCGCAGGTCCGCCGCGGGGGCCGCCTCCGTCCGGCGTGCCACGGGGTCGAGGGGATGCCCGGGATCGGAAGACAGGACCACGTTGGCGGCGATGGTCACGTGCCGGCCGAGACGGATGCCCAGGCCGGCGCGCAGCACCACGCGGGAGCCCAGGTAGACGCCGTCGCCGATCTCGATGCGCGCCTTGCGCGGAGCGTTGCGCGCCCCCTGGAAGGTGGTGCGCGCATTGATGCGCCAACCGGCGCCGAGGACCAGCGCGCAATTGTCCACGAACGGAAGCTTCGACTCCGGGGTCAGCTCCAGGCGGCCGCCTTCGCCCGATCGCTCGCACTGCAGCTCGAACAGGGGCTGGTAATAGAGCAGGCGCGACAGCTCGTGCCAGGCGCCGCGCCGCAGGGACCGTTCGGCGAGGAGCACGCGGTGGACGGTCGTGGGCGGCACGCGCGCGTGCAAGGCGCAGCGCACCGCGTCGCGCAGGCGGCGGCTGCGGTGCAGGCGGGCGCGGAGCAGCGCGACGGGATCCACGCCCTGCAGATAGGCATTCGCCCATCCGGCGGCAGGCTTGCAGCGCGCCGCGGCGTGTGCTTGTGAACGCATCCATGTACGTGCGCCAGCTGAAGCTCGGGCCGATGGACAACTTCGTGTACCTCGTCGGCGCGGACGGCGCGCGCGAGACGGCCATCGTCGATGCCGCGTGGGACGTGGACGCGGCGCTCCGCGCGGCCGAAGAGGATGGGCGCACCGTCACGCACGCGCTGGTCAGCCACCACCACTTCGACCACGTCAACGGGCTGCCGGCGCTCCTCGCCGCGCGGGGAGTCCG
>WNGG01001342.1_pt1 | contig 39621 bp, 32 predicted proteins | sample 5400661 | NCBI WGS metagenome assembly WNGG01 (sample SAMN13153372, study PRJNA577476) | soil metagenome | isolation source: 100 cm soil or saprolite under Garry oak tree replicate 1 | place: USA:California | collected 2016-06-15
CGCCAGTCAGGAAGTGCCGGAGAGCAGTCGGCGCAACTTCTGAGGTGGACATCACAAAGAGACCGCATGTGAAGACACGTGCGGTCTCTTTCTTGTTTCCTCCCAGGTACAGCGAGCTTACGATACATTGCTGACTCCGTTTCCAATGCTCGAGCAGGAGCATGATGCTCAAGCCAATGCATGTATATGTGCACTTCTTTCAGGTGAAAACAAACTCCTGTTCTTGATCGAATCTTGATGAAAACGCACATCTGCTCTTGAAGTGAACATCCTATACTCTTAACAGACGCAGGGGAAGAGCAGAGTAATCAACAAACTGGCTTCCCGGAGCGACGATGAGACAGAAAAAACATGGTTCATATGCGAACCATATTACTAGCGGAAGAAATGACAGAGGTTCAATCAAGAAGGAGAGAGAGCAGTGCGTAATCGAACAGGTCTACTTATTGTAGCAATCATTGTGTTAGCTCTACTGGCGGTTGGCAGCACGGTGGGCGCGATGGTGCTGACACACAGCGGGTTTCTGGGTAAGGGCTCTGGGATGATGAGCAGGCAGCAGGGGTATCAAGGGATGATGGGTGGTCAGTACAACCACGGGAGCATAATGGGTGGCTATCAGCAAAATCCTGTCCAGCAGGGGACTCCGGTCACCGGCGTGACCCATATGAACATGCGGAATTTTGCGTACCAAATGGTGAATATTCAGGTGCGCGTTGGCACAACGGTGACGTGGACGAATCAGGACAACGTGCCACACAGCATCACCTTTAAGAACGGCATGAAGGACAGTGGCCTCATCTACCAGGGACAGTCGTTCAGCTACACGTTCACCACGCCCGGTACCTACCAGTACTACTGTTCGGTCCACCCGTACATGGTCGCGACAGTCACCGTCGTTTCATAGACCCACGACACATAGAAGCACTGGATAGGACAGTGGAGCCTCCCTGGTAACCATAATTTGACCCCCATATAAGGAAGCAAAGCATTTGGCGCGTTGGTATTCATCCTGGTTGGTCTGGCATTGGCATTCGGACTGCTCTAAGGAGGAACGCTCTTCGCTATACATGGGAAGGCCATTGGCCATTCAATGGGACGCAATGTCATCCTGACTGATCCACATGGATCGTGACTAGAAGGAGATACCGGAAAGGGAAGGCATTAAATGGTATCAGTTTCTATCTGTCAGTGTCACTGCCGGGATATATAAACCATCCGTGACGAGGTTTCCACAAGGGGTGCCAGGGGCTGCGGGGCAAGGCGGGAGGCTACGTCCTCACCGAACCCATCAGTTGTTGCGCTAAACCTCGCTCATAAGCATCAGCCAGTGGCATATTCGGCCAGTAACGGTGAGCCGCTTCGTTTGCAGCCAGCAGGGCTCCAAAACGATGCAGGCAGTAGGCGACTGGAAGATCAGGCGAAGGAGATGAGCCGGTAGTATCTTGCTGCGGAGTTCCTATCGCCAGGCAGCCAGCCGCAGGATTGGCTCCCGATACAAATGTCCAATCTACTGCTGCGTTAATACTTCCTCCTGTCAAGCCATAGTATCCATCCAGGCCAATATCTTCCTCTGCTGATGCACATGGAAGATTTTGCCCAGGAATCCCGGCCAGACTCGAAGGGCTGGTGATGTGCTGATCTAGCCTATTCCATAGTGCTCCAACTCTCACATGCCATCCTGCACTATCCCGGCTAATATGCAACGAGATATTATGCTCAACTCCCTGGCCGCTAAGAGCCGAATCTAGCTGGTTTTCCGCAACCACTTTGCCTTCGGTTGTGACATACTTCCAGGTGGAATATATTACGGCGCTCACATCCCAAAAATTCTCGGCTGGTGACTGGTCAAGTGGCCCGATATCGATAGTACAAAACAATCGACAATCAAAACCCCGAATCTGGCATACAGCGACAATAATTTGTTGTACCGCACAGGGGTCTTCTGATGGGTCACCAGTATCGAGTTGGAAGCGTAGTGTTGCCCGCAGGGGTTGTGTGGCAATCTCAACAGTCTGCCCGGACTGGTAGGTCTGGGCGTAGTGCTCTCCTGGCCGAACCGTCTCTGTTGATTGCAACCCGTCCAGAGCTGCCTGTGCCGCTTCTATCAGCTTGATACGTTGGGGAGCAGGAAGTGTGGCTAATGAAGGGGAAAACGTGATAAGCCAGGCATCTATCCCGGATGGCGTTCGCACGACCCTATTATAGTTGCAAGTATCTGTAGTTGCAGGAGGGATTGATATGGTGCACTGGGATAGTCGGAATGGCTCAGCTTGCCATGCAAGCTGGTGGCGACCAGGTGCCAACCGGAGAGGTGGATCAACCTCAGCTCTAGGGAGATGTGAGATCACATGTCCGTCGAGTGAGACCTGGCCCCAGGACAAAGTAGATTCAATGTAGAAGAGGTCAAATCCAGGAGCCAGCGTTGCGCTGGGAGTCGGTGTCGGGCCAAAAAGACTGAGCCGTACTGTATCGCGCACAGAAGAGTCGCTTCCCAGGATGATCAGCGCTAGCAGTACCACAATGCCTCCGATAGCAGTAGCCCGTAGTCTGCGCTGGTGTGGCGAGAATCGTGAAACCATTGGCGAACGCACTGGCGGTGAAGTGCTGGCAGTGTTACCATCGTTGGTATCGCCATCCTGCTCCGATTCCGGGATGTCCGTTATCTCAATATCGAAGTCGTCCTGGGCACGCTCTTTATCGTTCATTGATTATCGGAGTATTGGGGGTGCAGGGGGCGAAGCCCCCTGCCGGGCACCCTGTCTGGGGGACAGGTAATAGGGGGTGTCCCCAGATTCCTTTATTCCCCTACAAACGCCACCAATCGGCAAAAGGCTGCTTCACCCCCGTTGAACTTCCAGGGGAAGCAACCAATCCACAGGCGCTGATCGAGCACCTCATCAATCATCCCGCCAGCATTCTCGACATGGAAGACACCGTGGGGGAACAGAGCATAGTGCATCAACTGCAAATCATCATCGGGCCAGATCTCCTCCAATGGCCTGCCCAACTTCTGCGCACACTTCTTTGCGAGATCCGCACGCACCTGGCGAACGACAGTATTCATCGGGTGATCCATCGAACCGGCATCGATAGCAAACCAAGAAATCTTGCGTTCCAGCGTCCAGTTTACAAACTCACGGGTCGGGCCAGGATGCCTGATGAAATAGCGCGTCTCGTCCGGTTGCGACTCCCCGTACCAGTTGCTCGGATAATATTTGTGGTAGCCGGTATGCACCACCACGATATCACCAGGTTCAATGCGCAGTCCTGTCTTCCGCTCCCACTCCTCGAAATGCGCAGATGTGTAAATCTCGTAGTCCCCGATACCCAGCGCCTCAAGGTCTACCACAACAGCCGGGCCAACCAGCTTGCTCAAAGGAATGCTGCCAATGTCCTGACCGTTAGTGACGAAGTGCAAGGGGGCATCCAGGTGCGTGCCTACATGCAACGTGGACGAGATAAACTGCCCGCCCACTTTCTCGAAGGCAACACGCTTGACCCACCTGATCGTCGGGCCTTCATAGGTCGCAAAGTTAGGCGTATTCATGTCCCAGTTCTGCGACAGGTCGATCACACGCATGTGACTCAAATCGATGCTGTTCATATAGTCAAAACCTCCTTATTCGTTACCAGTGCGTACTGCGTCGAAGATAATCTGATCAATCAGTTGCTCGACGGGTGCCCGATCATCGCTAAAGTAGATGTTGGTGGTGTGCTCCTCGCGGATGTTGCCGTAGTTAATACTATCCTGTGCAACTTTTTGGAGCATCGGATTCGTCAACTGTGCTGTATTGATCTGGAAGTTTTCCAGCTTCGTTGGTGCATTAGTGCCAATTACCAGGCTGTTGGTGAAGCGTGCCGTGTCAATTATGTAGACATTGGAGAATGCTCCCTTCATTGTTTGTGCCAGTGCCTCCACCAGCCGAAAATCTTTACTCGTGCGCCCTGCATTGATCACCGTCACACCGGTAGGCGTGAGATGTTCACGCACTTCCTGAAAGAACTCAACCGTGGTGAGTTGGAAGGGCACGTAGGGCTGCTGGTAGGCATCGATACCAATTACGTCATACTTCTGATTGGTTGTGCGCAAGAAGTAGCGTCCATCCTGGACAATTACGTTCAGGTTGCGTTCGTTCATATTGAAGTACTGCCGGGCCAGGTCTACAATCGTCGGGTCGATCTCAACGCCATCAATAGGAAGCGGCCCGTAAACCTCGGTAAACTGGTGCGGAACCGTGCCAGCCCCCAATCCAATTACACAGACCTTGCGTACCTGGTCCGGAGTAAAAGGTGGGTTATTGAAGTATGGGGCGACCATGAAATAATCCCAGGGTCCTCCTGTAAGGAGTTGATGCGGATTGTAGATAGAATGGATACCAAGGCCCTCATTCAGTATCAACTGCATCTCGTCGCCTACACGCACCACCTGAATATAGTTGTAGGCCGACTCGCGCTCGGCAATCAACCTTCCTCCTCCATTGGAGCCGCTTGCTGGCTTGATTGGTCCCTGCGTCCCAAACAATGTCAATGCCATCGGAATCAGGAGCAGAATGGAGAGCAGGCTTTTATCCATCCGCCGCGGTTGTAATGGTGAGCGAGGCGTTCCAGAACCGGGACGTGAGGCTACCAATCCGATAATCGAGATCAGCAGCAGGGCGACCGCAAAAACAAAGAAGGTACGGTAGGTGCCGATGGTCGGAATGAGCCAGAGGACGGGCAAGAAGGTCCCCAGAATGCTGCCAGCCGTGGAGATGGCATAGAGTTGCCCGGCTGTATGTCCTGATCTGCCCACCTGCTGAATGCGTAAGCGAATAGCGAAAGGTGAGACGCAGCCAAGCAGAATCATTGGGATGGCAAAGAGCAGTATAACCGAGACGAGCGAGCCATAGAAAACACTGACCGAGTAGGTAGCAAACGCACTCAGCGACCAGCCCAGAATGGGACGCGAGAGGAAAGGAATAACGCCCACAAGAAACGCTGCTACAGTCGTCAGGCCATAGAGAACCGGTGGACGCGGATAGCGGTCCGCCAATCTTCCACCGAGAGCATAGCCGATAGTCAGATAGAGCAAGATAAGCCCGATCAGGTTTGCCCACACAAACAAGGACGTACCGAAATAGGGTGCAAGCAGTCGTGAAGCCGAAAGCTCAACCGCAAGTGAGGCAGAACCTGCAATAAAGACCAGGAAAATAAGTAACCAGCCCTGCAAGCTATGTCCGGCAGTCGAGGCAACTGGCCCTTCTTCCGCCTGCGTCTTGTTCGGACTGGAGGTAGTGGTGGACATAGAAAAATTGCCTTTCTGAAAGGATATTCGCCAATTCTTATTGTCGCACATTTGGAGCCATCAGTCGAGAGATTAACTGTTCCTGCATTTCCTGTGCTGCCTGGTACATACGTGCAAATGGTTCTGGTTCCATCTTCTGTTTAATGGCTGCGAGGAAGAGATCAACGGTATTAGAGGTCGAGTCCCCAACTGATTGGCGGAGTCGTAATGCAGCGAGCAACAGGGCTACGGCCTCCTGTTGGTGTCCTTGCTCATAGAGCAGCAAACCCATATTGGTCAGGATCATGCCCTCGTTGTAGTATTCCTTCAAACCGTGTGCCTGCTTCAGGGACTCCTGGTAGTAGCTCAGTGCCTGTAGGTAATCTTTTTGAGTATGGTAGAGAAGCCCTAGATTATGCAGCAGTGCGCTTTCCAGAAGAGGATCACTCTGCTGCCTGTTCAACAACAGTGCCTGCTCGAAACAGGCACGAGCCTGCTGGAGTTCGCCTGTATTGCGCAAAAGTTCCCCCTGGTTTGCCAATGTAACAGCCTCACCATGACTATCACCAAGCTCACGGTAGATGGCAAGAGCCTGTTCACAATACTCACGACTCTGCTGATAGTCACCTGAACGAGCATAGAGTGAGCTCAAGTGACTGGAAACCAGGGCCTCGTCGCCCTGCGTCAGCACTCCAAATGGAGGCAGCATGGCAGTATAAAGACTAATCAACGTATTCCACGCCCCCCATTGCTCCAGGCTTTCATGCAGACCCTCTGCCAAGAGCAGATCACAGGCTTGTTGCCAGTGCCAGCCAAGGCATAAATGACGTACAGCAATCAGGAGTGGTGCAACATCTCGCAGACCTGTTCGTTGTCCACGAGGTGGACAATACTGCTGTGCCTGGTTCTGATAGTATGCTGCCACCCGTGTATGACCCGCTGCCAGGGCGACCCGTTGTGCCTCTGGATTATTTGCCATCAGGTTGAGTGGCCCACTTACACCGAGAGCGCCCGAAAGGTTTCCCGTGCGGTGCTGATCACTTCCATCGAAGTAGTGCTCAAGAATGTACTGGCGCAGGAGCGGGTGCAGCACATAACGATAGTGTCCTTGCTCATCCACCAGGTGCCGCACAAGTGCAAGCTGTGTCAGTGTAGCAAGTTCACGCTCGTATGCAGGTGAATCTGAGCTTCTTCCTTCTTCCATAAGCGTAGCGATAATGGCCTGTAGCGAGACAGGCTCGCTGAAGAGACTGAGTATGCGCATAAGTGTAGACTGAATGGGGTTCAGATAGCGGCAGACTGTACTAATCAGCGGGAGTGTCACCTCGCCGCTCCAGAGTGATTGAAAATCGGGTGAGTGAAGCAGAAGAGTCAGCACTAATCCACTAAGAGAGACAAGCGTACTCAACAGGACAAGTGCAAAAGCATGTCCTCCGCAGCGCTGCCAGGCCAGCGATAGCTCTTCAGGCGATCCCTGCACCCCACGTAGCTGCAAGAGTGCCACACCCTCCGGGATGCTCATACGCGAGATCAAATACGAGCGGACCCGGCTTTCTTCCATCTTCGGCGAACTATAGGGAGACTGGTAACAGGTCAGAAGGAGGCGGCTGGCTCCAAGATCCATTTGGAGTAAGCTCTCAAGAAAGAGGGAGATGGCACCTCGTCCCACAGATAGCTGGCTGGTCTCTGGATCGAATAGCTCCTCAAACTGGTCCAACACCACCAGGGCAGGTTCTTGAGGACGCCGCAAGGCTTGTACAAGCCGCGCTATTTGTTGCTGAGGCTTGAGCAGGTAGAACCCGGTACTGTCCATATTGACGCGACTGAGGATAGCCGCGATAACATCGGGCAAGCTAGAGTACAGGCCAAGGCTTAGCCACACAAAGTGACGTGGAGCAGGCAATCCCACCTTCGCGGCCAACTGTGAGCGACGATACAGGAGCGCCGCCAACGTCGATTTCCCGGCTCCCGAAGTACCCGTGAGTATGACGGTACAGGTTTGTGGCTCACTCAGCATACGCTGCACCGTATTGACCTCGTCAGCGCGTTGTAGAATAGTGGTCATATCGGTGGGAGGCGGTACCATCGATTGAATACTGAATGTGAAATGCTCTCTTTGTTGCATGACCTCTTTCCTACCAATGCCGGGCGACCGCTCCTAAGTTGCGAAGAGTATATACTATCTTGTTCTAAGGGGATTGTCGTGTAGCCCAAATGTGCTAAGATTAGGTGCAGACATTCACAGGAAAGTCCATCAAGGAACGTAGAGAGGGACCACTTACATGTTACGCATCATCTACATGGGCACACCACAATTTGCCGTCCCAGCCCTTGAAGCACTTATCGCCGGGGCGGCCCCAGGGAAAGTGCTTCCTGAAGGCTATGAAATCATCACCGTTATTACACGTCCAGACAAACCAGCCGGGCGTGGACAGGAAATCATCTATTCGCCAGTAAAACAGGCGGCCCTGGCACATGGTATCGCGGTCTGGCAACCAGGATCATTGAAACGACCTGAGAACATAGAAGCACTTGCAGCCTACCGCGCTGATCTCTATATCGTGGCTGCATTTGGACAGATTCTGCCACAGGCCGTACTTGACCTGCCGCGTTATGGAACCCTGAACATTCATGCCTCATTGCTTCCCAAATATCGTGGCGTCTCACCCATCTCTGAAGCAATCTTGCAGGGTGATACCGAGACAGGCGTGACAATCATACTCATTGATGCAGGTGTGGATACCGGGCCAATCCTTCTCAAACGCAGTATACCGATAGCCGAGGATGATACAACCGGGACTCTCACTACCAGACTGGCCTACCTGGGTGCCCAGGCGTTACTTGAAGTGTTGCCTCGTTGGGTCAAAGGTGAGATTGTGCCCGAGCCCCAGGATGAGCAGAAGGCATCGCATACTCGCATGCTGCGCAAAGAAGATGGGGAGATTTCCTGGGATCGTCCAGCAGCAGTGCTGGCGCGAGCAGTGCGAGCCTATACCCCCTGGCCCGGTGCATATACTCACTGGCGCGGAAAACTGTTGAAGATCCTTGCTGCCCATGCATTGGCATCGGAGCCTGATACACCTGTGCCACCAGGGACGGTGAGCTTACGCGAGGAGCCGAGTCACCAGGCGCTTGCCATTGTTACGGGTGCAGGTTTCCTGGTAGTAGAGCGACTTCAATTGGAGGGGAGGAAGGCAATGAGTACAGAGGAATTTCTGCGTGGATATCCGCAGATCGTGGGGGAGGTATTGGAGTAAATAGCGCATTGTGTAGATTGGATCAGTTGACATCTCTCGTAACGAACATGGCACCCGGCAAGGGATGCCATGTTCGTTACGAGAGATGTAATTCCTTCTATCTAGTTGAAGCTTTAGGTCGGGTAACAAGCGCTGCAATCACACCAAGGACGCCAAGGGCAAAAAAGGCCAGGGCATGCTTGACATGTACAGCCGAATCAACCAGGACATGAGGGATACCAGGAATAAGGAAAAACACACCGAGAGCGACACCAATAATGGCGACAGCAATCGAACCATAGAAAAGACCGGGATTTTTCATAAGACTCACGCTCCTTCTTTCTTTAGGTTGCACTAACTGTGGCTCTTTTAGCCAGGTTCATTATATCAGATAACCACAATCTTGAAAACCATCGAGGTAGCCAGGCAGGGCCATTTAAAAGTCGAGGCAAGGGGGAGTGCAGAGGGGGCGAAGCCCCTTCCGCCGGGGCACCCTGCCTGGGGGGCAGGTAATAGGGTGTCCCCAAACAATCCCTCTTGAAACGGCTTTGATATAAAACCCTGCATCTTGAACAGATACGGTTAGAGTAGCCATTTTGGATAATAACACCTATCTGCCACTATGAAAGACGAAAATGAACAGAATCAGAGAGACCAATCCTGCCGCCCAGCAGTAGATGGCAAAAGGAGTCAAACGGCCGGTCTCGAAATACTTCATCAGAAACTTGGTGCTCAGGAAGGCTGCAACCCCCGCCAGTACAGCACCGAGACCAACGAGTAGCAGTGTGTTTGCTGTTTGACCTATAAGTTGGGGCACCTCTAACAGAGCTGCCGCACCGATAAGTGGTGTGCCGAGCAAAAAGGAGTAATGTGCTGCGTCTTCGTGGTTGAGGCGCACACCCAGACCTGCTACCATTGTCGATCCAGAGCGCGAGATGCCAGGGATAAGCGCAAGTGACTGTGCAAAACCTACAATGATAGCCTCTTTCCAGGTGAGGGAGGCAAGAGGTCGAAACTTCGCTTCTCGCTCTTTGGGAGGAAGATTTGCCAGATCTCCTTCGGCCCGGCGGCGTAAGGCTTCACCAAAGAAGAGCAGAGAGCCATTGACAATCAGAAAGGTGGAGGCGATCAAGGGAAAGGCAAATAGTTTTTTGAGGGGATCCTCTAAAAAGACACCGAGTAGACCAGCCGGAATACAGCCGATAATGATCAGCCAGCTGACCCATTCTTCTGTCCCTCTATGTACTTCACCTTCTTTGATGCTTTTGACAAGGGTGCGAAGAACCTGGAACCAGTCGCGCCAGAAGTAGATAACCAATGCGATACTTGTGCCAAGGTGTAGAGCGACAATGATTGGCAGAAACGCCTGATTGTTCTCAATATTGTTGCTATTACTGCCGAAGAGCCAGGGAAGAAGTCCAGGAAGGATCACCGTATGGCCAAGACTACTTATCGGGAACAGTTCTGTAAATCCCTGGAGCAGTGCCAGGAAGATCGTTTGCCAGATATTCAACATTGGTTACTCTCTCAACTCTGTAGATATTTTTTGACGTCCTGATCGAACTCTGCCTTCGTCTTTGCGAAGACCGCATGCCCGGCATTGGGTTTGCCAGCAGGTATGTTAAGAAAGAAGTAGTCGTCGGTCTTCGCTGGTGCGGCAGCCGCCAGTAGACTTTTTAGACCTGGACTACAGATGGGGGTGGGAGGCCAACCTTTATGCGTATAAGTATTCCAGGCACTACCTGGTACAGTGTTTATGGCTGCATCCGCAAGAGGTGCCCAATATTTTTTGGGAGGAGATTGCGAATCTCGCGCATATTGCACCGTTGGATCAGCATCAAGAAGTCCGACCGTTTCATCGTTTGGTCTTTTGATGCGATTCCAGTAGACACTGGCTATGCCTCCACGATCCGCATCAAATATTGCCTCGCGCTCGACAATTGAGGCCAGAATAACGGCCTGGTAGAGCGTCAGTTTGTTCTGCTGTGCCAGCTTATCCAGGTTGTTCTGCTTCACCTTGTCATTAAATTCCTGCAACATCAGATTTACCACGTCACGAGCTGTATAATCCACAGGCACATTATACGTGTCGGGGAAGAGCAATCCCTCCATACCACTGCCCGCTGGGATAGATTTCAGAATAGGATATTTATCAGCATCAGGAAATTGATCGGGATGTTTTGTATACTTCAGGAACTCATCTGCTTTAAACTTGACCAGCCCGGCTGCTCCAAACTGTTTGGCAATCTGTTCAAGACGCCACCCTTCCTGGATCAACACAGCATAGGCATCGGGCTGACCATTGAGGAGCTGATCAACAATTTCACTGATGGTCATGCTTGTGCTCAGTTTCGTATAGACTCCTGCCTGCAGCTGGGTATCTAAGCCTTTGATTTTTGCCCAGATACGGAAAGCGAGGGCATTGCGAATTAAGCCTTTGGCTTGCAAGTCATCAGCGATCTGGGCAGTTGTCTCACCGCTGCGAATGGTAATGTGAATGACTTTCCCCGCGCCTGGCGGACTTACTGGCTGAAAGATATCGCTAGCAGTGTTCCACGCGAAGTAGACACCGCCAAAAACGAGTAAGCCAAGCAGAAGCACCGAAATGATAGCTGCTCGTGGTCCTCGTGCTCGTTTCATAAAAGTCTATCCTCCACCCGCTGCTGGCTGCGCAAGTGATCCAGGTAATCCTGCAGGATAATAGTGGCAGCGAGAGCGTCCATACTTTGCCGCCTGCGCCCCTCGTTGTTACGTTGACTACCGCGCCTACTACGCCTGTGACGTTTCCCCCGTTCATCTTGATCACGTTCAGCAAGCAAGCGTGCCGCTTCAACTGTTGAATAACGCTCGTCCCACAAGGTGAGCGGGATGGTTATATGTTCTTTCAGGCGGTTTACAAATGCCTGTATGCGCTCTCCTTGTGCATGAACCTGCCCATCCAGACTGATCGGCAGACCAACCACAAGTTCCTCGGCCTCCGTTTCGCTGATCAGCCGCTCAATGTCGGCCCATAGTTGTGCTTCGTCTGGTGTGACGTAGAGGGTTGTATAAGGAGAGGCCAGTAATCCTGTGGCATCACTTACCGCCACGCCGATCCTGACCTCTCCGATATCCAGTGCCATCAATCTCGTCATGTCTCTTTCATTGTCCCTATGTATGGGAACTGGTCTCATTTTCTCTTACCCAACCTCTCCAAGTATGTTCAACTCTTGCATGATTTCTTCCTTGACATTTGTTCTACCCTGTTCTATACTCTCCAACAGAGCACTTTCACAATCGTGTTTCACAGGTTCGTAGGTAAAACGCTCCCTACGGTAAAAGCACGAGCGTGTTGGGAAGGCTTCCCAACGTGCGTTCAGGCTCATTCACACTGCAAACGTTTTGCAGGAGCCAGATCGCATCCTTCGCTCGAGTGCGCTTCGTTTCTGATGAATTGCACGCCGGTTGGTCGTAGTCCAACCGCCCGTCTAGTTGGTTCGTCAACGGACGTAGGTCAAGGTAAGAGTTGTCATCAATGTAATACTTGATGATGGTTCTTGCAACTATTCCTTTGGCGTCAACTTAAAAGGTTGTGGCTTGCTGCGGAGGGTGCAGGGAGGCGGCTAGCCTCCCTGCCGGGGCTTCGGGGAATCCTGTCCGGGGGACAGGTAATTGGGGACCCGAAAAGCTCTTTTTCCTTTTTTTCCGCGCCGCCGCAGGCGGCGCGGAGGAGATGAGAAAGTTGGGGCACAGCCCCAAGCCCCTGGTGAAGGGCTGCAGCCCTTCACCATCCTGCTTACATTGACGCCTAAGGCTATTACCTCTCCGGGGGAGAGGGTGCAAGGGGTGCCATGGAGGAGAACCTATTTCTTCGCTGGAACTGGTTGGAAAATTACATTGATGCGCTCTGACCAGAAGGGCACCCAGGGGAAGAAGTCAGGCGAGACTTTAATCTTGACATTCTGGATGTTATGTAGCTCCCCCGTACTACTCTTGAGATAGCCTACCGCGTCACCTGTTCTCTTTCCCGCCACAATACTGCGTACCTGGTCTTGCGTGATCTTGGACATGATCTGTCCTGTCGCAGTAAAAGAGAGCGCCAGCGATGTCCCATCTTTTGCAGTAGAGGTTTTCAATTTATCAAAGACCAGAGCTTGCTGCGGGACAAGTGTAAACTGAGGTCTCTGTACCGCCAGAAGTGCACTGAGTTCTGCGCTGGCTGCCCCATGAAGATTGGCCGCCCGTACTACCAGCATGGTCAAATGGAGCTTGAGAACCTCAGTGAATGTGCCATCGGAGGCAACCTGCCCCTGCGCGGGAGTAGCAAGAGGGGTTTCCGTTCGAACTGGAGTGCCCTGAACATCGCCTGTGTGGACCTGCTGTTTGAGCCAGGCATCGATCTTTTTCTGGAGAGCAGGCTCAAGCATCCCTTTCACGGTATTGATATCCTTCTGAGTCACGCCTTTTGTTGTTCCTGATCCTCCTCCCGTAGTCGGATCAGTATTCGTCACAGTTAAATCGGTGGCTGAAATAGAAGCAATATTGTTCTTCTTCTCGATGCTAGTGATGCTCTCGGCAGGAATAACCGTGATGCTATTGGCAGCTACATTGCCTGTCTTCCCCGGACTGACTGCTTCGATGGAAACAGGTGGATTAACTCCCTGACTACTGGCTGTAGGAATCAAAGCATCAACCGTGGTCCTGAACTGCACCCCATCGCTTGTCGAAAGAATGGTATCGCTTGGAATATCGAGCGACTGCGAGCTTTTGTTCGTAAAGATGACGTTTCCCGTAGCTTTTGCTGTTGCTATGCTAACGCTGCCCGTCGCAGATCCAGTCCCAGGGACGCTGGTATCCAAAACGAGCTGCTCAGCATGGACTGTATGGCGGACTACATCTTGCTGGCTCGTAGCGCTTGCAGTCAGGTTGAGTGGTGCCGCAAAGGACTGTGATGGCACATAGACCGTTACATCTGCAGACGGCAGGAGCCAGCCAAGTGCAACCACAAGGAGAATAAGCACTACGGTGACAGCCAGCGTGATAATTGTCCCTCGACCACTCCCCCGTTTCTGCGCAGTTGGGGGTTTTTTGTTCGCTGTTGGTACTAACACCACTGCCTTCCCGACCCGGCCTTCTCCTGGACGTGCTTGCTGTTGCGCCTGCGGCACTCTCTGGGAAACAGGTTTCATCGGGAGTTGGCGCGGTGGTGTTGGCACTCGTGTCTGTGGTGGAACCGAAGGAGGTTGAGGTGCACGATTGCCCACGGCAGAAGCAGGAGACAGCGTTCCCGATGGCCGACCTGTTACGGGTAGCGACGGAGGTATAATCAGTGTATCCTGATCTGAAATCGATGGTGGTGGAAGGGCATCCTCGCTCTCAACATCTGGTAAGACATGGCCCCGGCGATTGTTGCGTGGACGTACTCCAAGAACATGCGAGGACATTGGAGGCCCTGGTGGTTCCTCTAGTTGACGCTGACGAGGAGGCTGGAAGTCGCTCAAATCATGTAAATCATGAGTTATCTCAACCTCTCCCAAGTCGCCCTGGTCTTCAATTTCCCCATCGATCTGCACTTCAGTTGGGAAGTCGGAAATATCAGGTACACTCTCATCGCGCTCGACCATATTGACAGAGCCGCGCTGCTCTGGTAAAGGGAGAGGCAGAACATCATCCTGAGGCAGCTCATTGTTAGCCTCATGCGCAAGAGGCGGACGGTAACTTTGAGGTCCCTGAGTGAGCGGTACTTCTGCAGGGAGTGGCGTTGTAGTCTCAGAACCCCACTGAGCAGCCTGGCGGATGCTCTGGGCAGTGTGAATGTCCGGGGGCCATTCCTCAGGTTCATCTTCTATCTGTGGTTTTGGCTGAACAGGAGGAGTACTATCGATCTGGAAGTCATAGCTTTTGCCGAACTGCCTCTGTCTATCAGAAGGCCCGGCGGTAGGGGCCCGATTGGTCTCGCCCTCGCGTGCACCCTCCATCGGAGGTGTCCAGGCTGGGTTGGGGACTTCCGCTCCAGGTACCTGGTCTTCTATTGGTGATTTGAGTTCGGAGCTTCGCTGACGAGTAGTACGAAGCCCACCTGTGCGCTCTGGTGAGGGAGCCTTCGCAGATGGACCGCGCAGTTGCTGGGATGATTTTCCGCTCCCACTGATCGCCCGGCCCAGACGACTGCGAGACCGTCCCTGCTTCGTTGTAGCAGGAGACTCTAACTCTTTCGAATCGTCAGCGCGGAAGCCTGCCTCTTTGACCATCGAGCGAATCTGGCGGTCTGAACTGATGACCCGTACATCTTTGCCCATCTTGCGTACACGAGAAAAAAGTACCCGCCAACTGACATGACTGCGCAGTTGTGTTTGCGATGGAATGACCAGGGTGATTTGCTGTGCCTGCGTCTGTGCCAGGCGCTCACTCACATTCGTCAGGTCTTCTTCTGGACCCAGATAGATAAATTGCTCAGTATTTTTGGGCATGCTCCTGTTCACCCCCCTACTTCCTGTAGATATTCCAGACAGGAATATCGTACTGAATTGTAGGGACGACCTTTATGGTCGCCCGATAGCGTCAAATGTGCATTTTATGGATCACTTGATAGAGCGCCCTCTCCAGCACATTATTCTCGTTTTGCAGCTCAATAGCCTGGAAGGCCAGGGCCATTGGTGTGATATCTTGAGCATTCTTCAGGTAGTGATTTGGATCAGAGATACCTGATACCATATCTGGCTGGACGGTTTCTATGATCGGTTGATGGGAGAATGGGAGTCGCTCTGTCCAGGGAAAACTTTCCAGCTTCTCACGCAGATCTGGCAGCGATGAGCCGCCTCCTACCAGGTAGATCGCTGCTGGCAGCAACTCACCCTTGGCTAATTCCTCGATCAACAGTTCCACGCTATCCATCCAGGTCTGGCACTCTGGAGCCAGGATGGCTGAAATGGCTTCCCGTTCACTTCCCTTAATCTGACTGTTACTGCTACTATATTGCAACTTGAGTTTCTCGGCGTCTTTGATCGAGATGCCCTTGCCTGCCGCAAGTCGGCGCGTAAAGGTACGTCCACCAAGGGCAAACATCCGTGTTTCCTCGATTCCACCTTGACGCACCAGGGCAATATCGGTCGTACCTCCACCAATATCGATGAAGATGGCACCACTATCAGCACCGGCGTTTGCGCTTAAGCAGCGTGCCAGCGCATACGGCTCAGCAACAATACTGACCAGCGTCAGGTCTAATCCCTGGGCCACGGTTTCCAGTGCGCCTAATTGCATCAGTGGCGCAAAAGCACTGAAGAGTGTCAATGCAAAGTGCCGCCCACGGAAGTTTATGGGATTCGTCACCACCTGCCCATCAATGCGAACAGAGATCACTGCTGCATTAGTCAGGCGCACTTCAATATGTTGATAACCCGTCTCAGCAGCAATCCGGTCTCTGGAATTCTTCAATAACTTCTGTTGCGCAGCAGCGATCATTCCCTCCAACTCTTCTGATGTAATTGGCTCAGAAGGGCGTGGGCGTTGTTTGGTGATCGTAATCGAACTGCCCTTCACCAGCTCTCCAGCTATCCCGATGACTGCCGCTGGGGCAATCACGCCTCCTGCCGACTGTTCTGCCTTGATAAGGGCCTCATTGCAGTTAGCGATCACTCCGGGAATATCAGTCACGATGCCATCGGACATATGAGCATAGCTTTGTGGATGACGACCTACGCCCAGCACAACCACCTGATCGTCATGCACTTCAATGATGATCGCTTTCGCATATGCCGTGCCAATATCAAGGGCAGTGTAGCGCTGAACATCGTCTTCCCCATCAGTAAACTGCTGCTCACCATACACACTACCCGGGTCATATAATCCGTCCTCTGCTGGCTTCTTCCGTATTAAGTTGAGCAGATTTTGAATGATTCCCATTGCTGTATCATCCGTAGGGGCCCTCTTGCAGGTGCCCTGAAACTCCTAACTTCGATTATCAATCATCTTGTACATGCACTGTACGTTATAACACGTTCACATGGCAACCGCAAGGGTCGCCCCAAGCCGGAGTGCAGAGGGCGGCCGCCCGAAGCCTTCGCGCGAGGTGATATTCAGACCACCAACGAACTTCGTTCTGGCTTCGCCCAGGTGGTCTGAAAGGAGTGAGGTGTCCTCGCACAACTCCTTCCTCCTCGCCGCCTGTAGAGCACCCTCTCCGGGGGAGAGGGAAGAGATTTATCCAGCACGTGCGGCAAAAAAGAACTTGGAAAGCGCCCTAGAGGCCCAATTCTGCGCTCCGTTACGGAGTTATCGTTTGCAAGCTCATACATTGTATGATAAATTCAACAATAGAATTTAGCTCATCTCTAAGAAATATAAACCGACTTTAACGTATATTATGCAGGGCTATTATATCAAAGGAAGCAGATCATATCAATGGTCAGGGAGAGAACAACACTATGCCGATGACGATCAAAGTTCCCCGCAGAACATTGCTGGTGCTATGCGGCATCGCTAGCTGTGGCAAAAGCACCTTCGCCGCCAGGCGTTTTATTCCAACCGCTATCGTCTCATCAGACTTTTGCCGCATGCTCGTCTGCGACGACGTAAACAATCAGCAAGTAAATCGCGATACATTTGATCTCTTCCACTATATTATTCATAAGCGCATGTTCAATGGGCGTTTTACAGTAGCAGATAGTACAGCACTCCAGCCCGACGCACGTCGTAGACTGCAGGAACTGGCACGTAGACATGGTTACCTGGCCTGTTTGCTGATCTTCAATGTCCCTGCGACCATCTGCCTGGAGCGCGATCGGAAGCGGGAACGTCGAGTAGGCGACCCGGTAATTATCTATCATGCCGGATTGCTCCAGAAAGCACTATTAGATGTGCCAAATGAAGGCTGGGATCAAGTGCATATTCTGGGAGAAGCGGACATTATGGATGCAGTAATTGAAATCGGACCGTAAATAGCCCTAAACATGCCATTATTTCCGTTTATTCAAATGAGAGGGAGTCTATCTTGCCCTAGAAAGTGAGCCAGAAGTGATAAAGCTTTGGCGACGCAAACCAGAGAACGACTATGCTTTGTACAATGACATCACTGAGCCAGTCCTTGTAGGCATCACGGAACGAATACCCGCCAGGCTGCTTCCCCGTGAATCATGGATAAAGCGATTCTGGAGAGGTCTGGGTCGATTCTTCGCTGCCATTATCAGAATGTTCAACCAACTCCTGCTCGTAACACTCTTTTGTGTACTGGTGCTCCTCATCACCCGCTTTGTTCTGCATTTGCTCAACCTCAATCTCGGCGACTTCTCCTCCTGGGTCGAACTGCTCAGTGCGCCCCTACTCTCTCCCTTCATGAAAGTGCCTCAGCTTGCAAATATCATTCAGCCTTTAACCTACAATGGCTACACCATCGACACTCTAACCCTGGTTGCCATCGTCGCCTATACCCTGGGAGTAAGGATCATCACCTGGATCATACGAGTCCCACGTAAACCAAAGAGAAATAAGATGCAGATGCGCCCCTCTCTCCAGCATCTGCGAAAGAATTACCCACATCCGTATACGTCGAGGTAAATTCAGGTTCCGGCCCCCGTAGAAGGCCTTGAACCCACTGAATATAGGCCAATAGCTTGTGCCGCCGCCGGCGGCACAAGCTATTGGCCTATATTCAGTTTCTACTCTTCCAATTTCTTCATGATGACGGTATACTACCCAAAAAAGAAACTTGTAATGAAAGGCTCGTATGGCGACCTCATTTATCTGGAAACGACCCAACCTGCAATTCCCTCAACCCTTCGACAGCATCTTCTTCGACATTGACGGCGTCCTGATCAAAGCCACCTGCTCATTTCGTGCCGCCGACATTGCCGTGGCAGAATACGTCGTAGGCAGAATCCATGGCCTCGATTGGGGTCAGAACGAAGACAAACAATTAGTAACCCTCGACGAGGTGAACGCCTTCAAACAAGCGGGTGGCTACAACAATGACTGGGACATGTGCTACCTGCTTGCAACCCTCTTCACAGCCCGCCTGCGTGAATGGAAAGGCACTCCCCTGGCAGAGCGCAACATCCGAGAGTGGGCCGAACTCTCAAGAATTGCCAATCTGCAAGGCCATGGCGGCACTGAATGGGTTCGGGAAGTAACTCCTGCCAGCGCACAACTTGACTACGGCCTGATCGGCGACCTCTATCACGAATTTTATTGGGGCGCTGCCGAACTCAAAAAACGCTACGGTCAAACAGCCCACTACCTCCCCGATTGGCCCGGATTCGTCCACCGCGAGGAGATGCTCTTCCCCAAAGACCTGCCAGCCAGGTTACACAAAGCTGGCATCCGCCACATTGGTCTGATCACCGGGCGCGTTGGCCCGGAAGTAGATAGCGCCCTGGAACGTATGGAAACCTACTCCGGTGGGCGCTGGTGGGACATAGTGATCGCTGCCGATGAAGCTGCCAAACCAGACCCGCGTGCCTTACAACTAGCAATTGAAGCTGTTAGTGCCAGAGGTGGCCTGTATATCGGGGATACGGCTGACGATTTCGACCTGGTAATAAACTATCGTGCCAGCAAGAGGGAAGAGGAACCAGAGATACTGGTAGTAATGGTGGTGCACGAGGATGAGCTGGAGGTGTACCAGGAACGTGGGGCGGATTTTATGGTGGAGTCGGTGGAGGAGGTGGTGAGGTGTTTGCCGGAGGGGATGAGTGAGATACATGAGTGATCCCCACTTTTCGCACAAGCGAAAAGTGGGGATCACTCATGTATCTCACCCTCGTTTCTGCCCTTCCTCGATCAAACTCACCAGAAACTGTAGCTTCTTAATCGTATGCTCAGCATTGCGCTTATTGCGCTCGTAACCATCGGGTGCAAGCTGCATAAACCAGGCACGAATATCCTCCTCGGAGACATCGTACCACTTTGCATCCGCCTGCAAACGTAAGTAAACCTTCATTTGAGGTTCCTGCTGCTTCTTGCGCGGCGTCAACTGGATCATCTGACCTCCACCTGCACTGTCGCGCTCATCTTCAGCCACAGCAGTTGCCAGTTCCGAAGATGGATGTAATTCTTTGTTCAGAGCCTCGACCTCTGATGCGCGGAAGAAGTAATCACGTCCCACTCCTTTGTACGCCTTAATGCGTCCATCGCGCACCCATTGATCGAGTGTTACCCTATCAATACCCAGGCGGCGGGCGGTCTCACCTGCATCTAAGAAGGCAAATCGCCCACTGCCCGGACCAGACATATTTATCATAAGTTCACAATTCCTCTCTAGCCCTGGGCCCCTACCTCTGTCGCAATGTAATCAGGCTTCTGTAGTGATATCGACCTCGGTGGATTGCTCCTCCCTCTTTACTTCAAAAAACATCAGCAACGTACTACCATAGCGTCGCTCGTCCGCCAGCACCAGGCGAGTGAGCGGAACCTGCCCCACACCTGGCCGCTCCTTGGGATGAATCTGTACAATCACCAACCCGTCTTCCGCTACAAGTGGCGAACTATCAAGCAATTCCAAGGCACGCGCTGCCAGCCCCTGGTACTGTGGTGGGGCCACATAAATGATATCATACTCTCGCCTGGAATTGCCTTCTTGTCCTGGTGTTCGTGCTACGCGAAATGTAGGGGCATCCCTTGTGGGTGCCCTGGGGGTGGGTGCCAGGAGTGATGCCTGCAAAAACTTAAACGCATCAGTATAGATAGTCTCAGCATGTGCTGCCAGGCCCGTAATTTGCAAATTCTCACGCACCAGTTTCAGCACACTCATATTCATCTCGATAAATGTGGCATGAGCAGCACCCCGGCTCAGGGCCTCTATGCCGACACTTCCTGTGCCTGCAAAAAGGTCCAGAAAACGCGCACCTTTTATGCGTACAGCAAGAATATCAAAAAGTGCCGTCTTCACGCGATCCATGATAGGGCGGGTACTGATTGTTTTGGGGGACTTCAACTTGCGTCCCTTAGCCTGACCAGCTACTACACGCATGGAAACTCCTCTTGCCAAAATGGGTTGTGGTGGTGTATGGTAAGATTGTATCAATCTTACCACGAGAGTGATACACTTCATCATGGATTCGATTCGTTCGTTGGAATGGATATCGTATTTAATATGTCCTTTAGAGATAAGCTGCTTGCTGTGTAAGCCTGAGAAAGTTGAGACGCGAGACGTATGCTAAGCCCTTCACCTACTCAACAACCGCCAGTGCCGCCAGTGCTGGAACCAAAACCTGAAGAGAAAAAGGTTGTATATACAAAGAAGAGAAGGGCAGGTGAAACTCCTGCTGCACTGGCCATCAAGGCTGTACTCCGGCCGATTATCAAGGTCTTTTACTATGTACTTCGATTCGCAGGGACCCATAAACTTATCAGCCTGGCTATGGTCATCCTTTTCATAGCGGGTATTTTTGGTACAAATATACTGGTGACACACCAATTGCCCTTCGGCATTGGTGATCCCTTCTACAGCCTCTCCGCACGTAGTCAGGCCAGTGCTGATAATATAAAAGCATGGCTGTATGCAGTACGGGATGGAGATGTGACCACGTTGAAGAAGGTTAACCAGGAGATCGCCAGCGTTACTACAAAAACACCACCCGATCCAGCTCAACTTGTCGCACAATTTAGTCAGACGCAGGCGCAGGTGACCTGGAAAGCTATCAATGTGATCGCCGTATATGGCGAGGTAGATACAACTCTGGATACCTTTGTGGAGATAGATATGGCTTTGCCTGGGGCTGGTGGCAATGCAATTGTTATCTGGCATTTCACAACGGTTCCAGTTACAGCGGATCCCAATCTCAACGGGATTATCATTTTTATTGACCTTGTAACGGTCCACAAAACTTTGGTCTAATCTACTCGTGTACTCAGTCAGCACGAAGAGCAGAAGGGATAGACTGCTATGGCAACAAATGCTAAAGGAAAAGAGGGAGACCTGGATCGCTCAATCAATGTCGGTCTGGACCAGTTTGGGCGCTTTTTGAAGTTCCGCTGGATTTGGATTGTCCTCTCGCTACTGGGCCTCTGGTATATCCTGAGTAGTGGTATCAATTTTGGTCCACCAGACCCAGGAACGCTTATTCGGGGCTTCCTCCAGATTGCCTTCGCGATCTTCTACATTCTCATCCAGTTCATCGCCCTCTTCATGTTTTTGGGACGTGCGCGTGTGTACTGGGTAATGCCTGGTGAGACGGGTGTGACCTTTGATGACTACAAGGGCAATCCAGAGGTGCTTGAAGCCGCACGGCGTATCGTAATGTTGATACGCGGTGTCGATGAGTTCAAGCAGATGGGAGGCCAGCCTGTACGGGGCCTCCTCCTCACAGGTCTGCCAGGAACAGGTAAGAGCTACCTTGCCCAGTGTATGAGTACAGAGGCAGGAGTCCCGTTTGGGTATGCCAGTGCTGCGAGCTTCCGTGCCATGTTCATTGGTATGGATGTACTGATGATCTGGCGGCTCTACAGGAAGGCTCGGAGGTTGGCCCGTCAGTATGGTGGTTGCGTGATCTTCATGGACGAAATTGATGCGATTGGTATGTCACGTTCAGCTCGTGGTGGCGGTACGATGGCGATGGGTGGTGGTATCTTTGGAGGTATGGGTGGCACCGGTGGTCTCAACCAGCTGCTGATGGAGATGGATCCCCCAAACATCGAGACAGGCTGGTTTAAGAAGATCCTGCGTGTCATTGGTCTCTATCATGGTCGCGTTCAGTCTCAACCTGTGCTGACAATCGGTGCAACGAACGTTCCTGAATCACTCGACCAGGCACTCTTGCGTCCTGGCCGCTTCGATCGCAAGATTCACGTTGCCCCACCAACTGACAAGCATCGTGGAGAGGTAATTGAGTACTATCTCGATAAGGTCAAACACGATCCTAACATCTCAATACCAGCATTGATACAGCGCATGGTTGACTATACTCCTGTAGAGATCAAGCATGTCGTCAACGAAGCCGCGATCATTGCTCACTTCGATGGGCGCGATAGTGTGACATATAAGGACCTGATAGAGGCCCAGGACGTACACGAATATGGCCTTCGCCAGGTCAGTGAATTGACAGCGCTTGAGCACCGCCGTCTTGCCTATCACGAGGCCGGTCATACTGTAGCTCAGTACTACCTGCTGGAACGCCACTTCCCGGCATTTGTGACTGTGCATCGACGAGGTGACGTTGAGGGAGCAGCAGCATTTGCTCATGGGCGGCCAAAAGAGTCTGTGATCACCAACAGTAAAGAAGAGATTCTTGGCCTCATCCAGGTGAACCTGGCTTCTCGTGCTGCTGAAGAGTTGTTCCTTGACGTTAATTTGAACGGAGTTACGGGTGACCTTGCAACCGCGACAGAACTTGCTGCTCGTTATGTTGGTGTATATGGTATGGATGGCACGTTCACATCAGCTTTAGCTGGCGTCGGTACCGTTTTCCAGGGAGTGGTGCAGGTGCCAAGGTCCAGTGAGCGTATAGAAGCTGTTCTCCAATCTCAATTCAAGGCTATCAAGCAGCTCTTCCAGGAGCATCGCGAGGCTGTCATTGCCATCGCTGAAGCCTTGATTGAGCGTGACGAGCTGGTGGCGGACGAGATCAAGCAATTGATTGAAGAGGCCGATGCCAGGCAGGTTGCTAAGAAGGTCTTGTCCGATTTCGAGCCTGTTCTGGGCAATGGCAATGGGAAGAATCGAAACGGGAGGACTCCTCTTGTTGCTGGTAGCAGTAACGGCAGTAGCAAGCCTCTGGTCCAGCCACAGTCTCCTTCAACACCATTGCGGTCCTCTGATAGTGGCCTTAGTAGTACTGGCAGTGCTGGCAATGTAAGTGATATCCAGCTACCTCCCGCAGATGACGGTATGTCATTCCTCGTAGATGGATAGGCACATAAAAACAGGAGTTCGCCCGAATGTTGGGAGCAGAGGCAAAGTCCTCCGCCCCTCAACATTCGGGCGAACTCCTGTTTTTAGAACTTCGCGGTGCTACTTTTTACACCTATACGTCCCTCCGTACGTTGTATAAGTATGGTTCCTTCCAAACTCATGCATAAAGAGATTTCAATACATGACAGTGAAAACAATAGTAAAAGACCTTTCACCCCTGCCTGGAGAAGGGCAAGCGCACAAACTCTCCTGGCAAATGCTCCTGATGTGGGCAGTGGTTCTGGTGCTCTTCATTGCCGCCATCTTCATGCGTCTCTACCACCTTGGGCTTCCTTTCGACCGGGATAGTTACGATGAAGGTGTCTACTGGCAATCATTGCGAGCTATGAGTGCCGGGCATCCCCTCTACCAGCAGATCTTCTACTCGCAACCGCCCTTCTTTTTACTTTCTGTGTACCCCTTCTTTACTCTATTTGGTAGCACGCTCTGGTCCGCACGATTTGGTATAGCCATGATTTCCCTTCTCGGCCTGGTGGGTGCGTTTCTGCTGGGGAAGGCATTGAGCGGACGGGCCGGAGCCATTGCGGCGCTCTTGTTACTGGTCGTTGACCCTTTCTACCTGGCACAATCGCAGACAATTCAAGCAGAGGCATCGTTTGTGGCATTTACGCTGCTGGCAGTTGGACTGGCCTATCTCTGGTGGCAACATCCAGAGGGAAAACGGGGTCTGTTTTATGCAGCACTTACAGGCATTACCCTCTCTCTTAGTATTTTGTGTAAGTTGCTCGCTCTCTCCACCCTGGTACCCATTGGATTGCTTATGCTGGCTCGTCTCTGGCAAATCTGGCGGAAACAACCAGGGACCAGCAGGCGAAGCTTGCTGCCCATGGCTATAGGCATCCTCGCCTTCTTAACAATAGCTTTCCTGGTGCTCCTCCCTTTTCTCAGCACATTCGGTAATCTAATCCAGGATGTAATTACGTTCCATACAGATGCCGGGTCGAGATTGGTGAACGGGAGCAGCAGATTACTAAAAATGCAGCACTTACTGACATCAATATTAGCTCTCGCAGCACTCTGGGGAGCATCGGCTGCCCTTTTTCGGCGAGATTGGCGTATCATACCGCTCATTGCCTGGTTCTTTGCAGTGTTTGTTCAGCTCCTACAATTGTCTCCTCTCTTTCATCACCACCTGATCTCCCTGATACCCCCGCTCATTGCTATGGCAGTGATGGGTATTGCCGGCTTTCCATATAATGGTAGTAGGATAGGGAGTATGACGAGGTTCACAAAAATTGCAACCTCAATTACTCTTGTGCTGATCCTTGCTGCTACTGTGCTGAACGTGGCTGAAATCCTGTCGTATTACAATGGAGAGGTGCAATATAGTAACCTCAGTGTAATCCAACAAGACTTCCGCGTTGCGGCAGACCTCCACAATGCTATTGCAGCCGATCAGCTGGTTGTGACCGATGCGCAGTTTGTGGTAGCCCTTGCAGATCGAAATACTCCTCCGTCGCTTGTGGATACATCGTCAGTACGTCTGGACACTGGTTATATAACGGCTCAGGACCTGATTAGTGAAGCATCGCAACCGCAGGTGCATGCGGTACTGTTCTATTCTAAACGCTTCCTGCAGATGCCAGACGCGCGGGTCTTCTACAACTGGGTCGCGCAGCACTTTCATCTTTTGCATATCTATGGCCCTGGTCAAGAATTGTGGCTAAAATAGATAATATACGGCTCGATGTTTGTAATGTAGCTACAGTGGTTCTGTGCCAGGGTGACCGGTTTTTGCTGGAACCTTGTATTGTCCCAACCCAAAGGGGGATCACGATGCATAGAAAAAAGACGTTTAGCACAATGGAGATTGTGCTCCTGGTTGTGTTGATTGGTTCACTGATACTCTCTTTTCTAGAGGCCCGGCGCGAAGAGAAGAGAAAATATTCCTAAGCAGGCCAATACACCAAAAGTCCTACAGGCATGACCATATGAGCATGTTCAATATCCACAGTTGTGAAGTTTCCCTGGGCGGTTCGTTATATGTCAGAGAACTGTCCGTGTCTCAAGAAGTATGAGAAGAACCAAATTGTCAGAAGCACAGGAAGCAGGTAAGCATGGGGAAGCGCCAATTTGTGCGAATAACGCCTTCTCAGCAGAAAGAGCAAAGCCGGGGGTATACTCCATCCGCTAACAACCTTTCGATGGCAGGTGCGCAACCAGGTACTTCATCTGCCCAGCCCCGCGAAGGATTATCTTCACCAGTGCTCCCATCACGTCGTCCTGGTACGGGACTCTTGTCGAATTGGAAAGCTGGTAAGTCGCTGTCCTCTCCTCTCGTTGAAAACTCAAAGGCGGCAGCTATGGCCGACCTGGAGACGCTGAAACATGGAGCGGCACAGGAATTAGTTTCACCACCTGCTTTCAACTCTGGCACGCTAGCAGGGCTGCCCTTGGAGCGGATCTCACCACACGAATCGGGGTTTAATTCAATAGGAAATGTATCGGAGTTATTCTCCGGGCCAGTCTCCCCACACCAATCAGGAATTGGACACCTACCGATAACCTTTGCAAATCCCCAAACCTTTCAGCCTGCGGCACCTGTCCAGCAATCTCCTTCACGGCCATTGCAGCCTATGTCTGGAACCGGGCCTGACTCACAGCCACTGGCTCCAATGTTTTCGCCCTCTGCAGACACTACGTCCTCACTATGGGAGCGATCGCCCCGGGCATCGAAGCCTTTACCGTCGATGCCGTTGAGACAGGCGCAGGGACCAGGTCTTGCAGAAATATGGGTAAAACAGAAGCAACGTAAGAAACGCAGAGTGCCCGTCTGGGCGCGTCTGGTTTTGTGCATTATCTTGCTACTACTGGTCACAGTTGGGGGTGTAGGGGGCTACTACTATTTTACTCTATCAAATACCCTGAAAAATGTCACAGATCAGAAGGTGACACGTCTCAAAGGTGACGATGATCCCAATAGGGGACGGAATAATAGTGGTGGTGATATTTTGAGCGGCGGTCGCCTGAATATTCTTTTATTGGGCAGTGATACGGATCAAAAGTTTAATAATACATATCTAGCCCAAACGGATATCGTCGTGACAGTTGATCCCGCCTCGAAGACCGTTGGTATGCTGTCTATTCCGCGAGACTTTTATATCAATATCCCTGGCGTTGGAATGCATAAGCTGGATGAAGCATATGGCTATGGGGGGGTAGCTCTCAGCCGCCTCACGATTTACCAGGATTTTGGCATTCCTATCAATTATTATGCATGGGTTGGTCTGGATGGATTTATCAAGGTGATCGACACGGTTGGCGGCGTCGATGTGGATGTCCTGCACCCGATTACCGATGATAATTACCCGGATGATATTGGTGATCACGGCAAAGATATTTTTGCTGTGAAGCGCCTCTATCTCGCACCTGGGCCCCAACACCTTGACGGGCCATCAGCGCTGGAATATGTGCGTTCGCGCCACGCCGACCTCATCGGGGATTTTGGTCGCTCAGCCCGTCAGCAGCAGGTGCTCACTCAATTGAAGACAAAACTCAACAACCCGGATATCTTTGGGAAGCTGCAAGAGATAGCAAACGATCTGAACGGGTTTGTCAAGACGGATATGCAGTTGACTGATATCTTGCGCCTGATGAACTTTGCTCGCAACCTCGATCAGAGTAAGATCAATCGCGTCATCTTAAGCGGACAATACTCAAATGTTGGTACCCTGCCTGATGGGACATCGGTCGTGTTTCCTCATTGTGCTCAGATTGTGCCAGTGATTTCCAGGATGTTCGCTTTGGGCAGTAATGCGAGATGCAACATTCAGGCAAATAGCGGGAATAGCCCCATCCTGGCCTCTGCACCCAAGCCTGCATCTGCCTGGAGCCAGGGCGACATAAGGGGAGGCGCCTACACTCAGCCACCGTCTGATAGCACATGGCAAACGGCAAGTCAAATGGCCACAGCGAGTAAGATGACTTTGCAAGGGAACACATCGGAGTTGTTTGGGATACGTGGCCTGCTCGACCTGCTGTTGCTAGTCATCTGTGAGTCCCCAGGTGCTATGCAAACCTAAGGGAGTGCAGGGGGCTTTGTCTCCTGCCAGGCACCCTGTCTGGGGGCGCGCAACCCTGCCTGGGGGGCAGGTAATAGGGGTATGATGAAGCGCAGGTAATAGGGGTATCCCCCTCAGGCGTCCCTTGAGCGGGATTGTGAAGGGCAGCCGCCCTTCACCTGGGACTTGGGGCACAGCCCCAACTTTCTCATCTTCCAGGCGTCACCTTGAGCGGGATGGTGAAGGGCAGCCGCCCTTCACCTGGGGCTTGGGGCACAGCCCCAATTTCCTCATCTTCTCGCATGCCGCCGCAGGCGGTACGCAAGAAGGGTACAAAGAGTTTTTGCAGTGTTCAGATGCTGGTATTTTTCGTAATGAAGCGTTTTTTCTGAGTGAAGGTGTTTCTTTTATCCAGGTTAGGAAGCAGGTAGACCATAGTGAAGCCAGTGAAGCGGCAATTTGTACAAATTCACTTCCCTCAGCAGCAAGAACAACACCCGGACGCACCAGAACAAGATATATTAGAACAATCTGCACTCCAGGCACCCCCCTCACAACCATGGTCGCAAATGTCTCCAATACAAATGTCCCCAGTACAGATGTCGCCAGTGGCTATGCCAGGAATGCCTTCTAGAAGCCTCCCACCTCCGCAGGATGCCTATGGTGTTGCAGGGTGGGGGCAAGCCAGGTGGGATAAACCCCCGCCCCTACTATATCCGGGTTTTGCAAATCCGCCTGTATATAGCCCTGTAACATCGCGATCACCTTGGGAACCTCCCCCACCCTGGAAGGGGATTCCAACACGCAAAAAACGCCGAATGCCACTTTGGGGAAAAATCGTGTTGACCTTGTTGTTGCTCCTCCTGATGGGGTTAGGTGGTGTGGGAGGTTATTACTACTATATTTTTTCGAATACTTTGAGTGGTGTCACAGGACAGCAGCTCAACCGTGCCCCAGACGATCAACCTGACCCAGGGCGTAAGGCCACCAACGGAGGCATTTTGAGTGGTGGCCGCTTTAACATTCTTTTGTTAGGCAGCGACACGGATTACAAGACCGTGAGTGTGAATGGAGGTGCTCTAGCCCAGGTAGATATCGTGGTGACGATTGATCCTGCCTCCAAAACTGTTGGTATGCTCTCGATTCCTCGTGACTCGTGGTTGCATGTGCCCGGATATGGAATGAAAAAACTGGACCAGGCGTATCTACTTGGGGGCGGTGGCAAAGGTGGAGTGGAACTGACCAGCCGTACAATTCATCAGGACTTTGGTATTTATATCGACCACTATGCCTGGGTAGGACTTGACGGGTTTATTAAAGTAATTAATACTGTTGGTGGTGTGGATGTTGATGTAATCCATCCAATTGTCGATGATACCTATCCCGATGATATCGGCGATCATGGCAAGGATATCTATGCAGTGAAGCGGCTCTCTCTAGCACCTGGGCCCCAGCATCTGGATGGGCAGCAGGCGCTTGAGTATGTGCGGTCACGTCATGCTGATCTTAATGGCGACTTTGGGCGTTCTGCCCGCCAGCAGCAGGTATTAAATCAATTAAAGACAAAACTGAACAACTCTGGGATCATCGGAAAACTCCCTGAACTGGCAAATGATCTGAAGGGTTCCGTCATGACGGACCTGAATTTGCCTGATGTCGTGACGCTGATGAACTTTGCCCGTTCGCTCGATCCAAACAAGATTAAGCGTATCACCCTCGGACCACCCTACTCGGAGACAAAGAGTATTGACACCGATGCTGGTCTTCAGTCGGTCGTGTTTCTGAATTGTAATCAGATTTTGCCAATCATTACACCAATGTTTGGCAATCAGGCAAAGTGCGACAATGGATATGTGATAAGTAGTGCAACTCCCATTGCTGCTCACTTGCAGCCATCACCTGCCTTGAACAATGGAGTCCAGGTGGGTTCTGTGAGCACAGGGAGCGTAGAGAACATATGGCAGCTGATCAGTCAATTGGCAGGTATGAGTGCAATGAACGGTGCTGGCAGTGACCTTCTAGGGGTTCACAGTCTACTGGACCTGTTATTCCTGGGGGTGTTTGAGTCACCTGCTGCACTCCAGATATGATTGGGATGTATATATAAGCATGATGAAGAGATACAAACCCTGGTCTAGATTTTGCTTGCTCGTGCTCCTGGCTCTTAGTGTCCAGGGATGTTTTGGAATTGGGGATAACAATTCCAGTAACACAGCACCTATCAATACGGGTACCGGCCATCAAGTAAACGTGACCCAGAATGTTTTCAAAGGGAAGCTGTATTTTACGATTGACCGTAATCTGTGGATGCTTGATGGTACGACGAGTAAAACTCTTCAGTTGACAAAAGGCAAGGATGTCCGAGACCCGGCTGTTTCTCCCGATGGCAAATGGATAGCCTTTATTATACGCTCCAAAAACTCATCCGACCTGGTCTATATTTCAACCAGTGGTGGACCAATACATACACTGCTAAGCGGACAGGGAAAGTTCTACAGCGACGGCCCATTTACGAAAAGCACCCATAACTGGTTTGCGCAGCCGGCATGGGCCGAAGATAGTAAATCCCTGATCTTCCTGAGCGATCTGCAGAAGGACTTTTTCTGGTCTAGCCTGGGTGGTTTTTTTCAGGAAGCCCCTTTTCTGGATATGCAGGTGTTTTCAATCCCGCTGGTCAATCCGCCATCAAAAGATGTGATTACCAGTTCAAATGCGGTTGCCTATGCCAACTATGGTGATGGTGGCGACCGCGACCCAGGCTATCGTCCGCATCATCCTACTGAGATTGTCTACACGCATTATGCCTATGACGCCACGGGCACCAACCAGGTTATTCAGATCTTCCTGGAAGATGCAACAGCTATTGCCAGGCATCCTGGTAAATATTATCCTGGCTATGATCCAGGAGTAGCAGTGACACCTGACAAGGTGGAGAATATCCAGCCCGCCTTTTCACCTGATGGGAATTCTATTGCCTACATCCGGCGTGAAGACGATGGACAGATCGGACTCTACATCATGCCCGTGCCGGATGGTGTCACTGATAATCCCAATGATCCTGAGGTTATAAAAAAGGCATTGCTACCCTACCAGCAATCGACCCTGATTCAGAAGCAGCAGTTCGTCAGTCAACCTGCCTGGTCACCTGATGGGAAGCAAATAGCCTACCTGGCTTATAACAATCAAACGTTTGATATCTGGCTGGCAAATCTCAACTTCAATGCACAAACCGGTAAATACAGTATGAAGGGGAATCCAATTCAACTGACCACGGGCGGTATTGATGGAGACTCTCGCCCCTTCTGGACACCGTAGACTCACCCATGGCAGGCGATGCAAAAATCCTATGAGGTACCCAAGCCACACGTTCTATGGTATACTTTCTTTTACTACCCTGTGTCGTCTTTCTTGTATATTCCCCAGGTTGCTTGAGGTAAGACATTGAACCAGTTTGATGGTATGCCGCCAATTGCCGGTCGGTACGAGATTCGTGAACACATTGCTACTGGTGGCATGGCCAGCGTATACAAAACGTGGGATCACCATGTAGGGCGAATAGTGGCAATCAAGGTATTGCGGTCTCTGGATAAAAATGACCAGCGAGCCGTTGAGCGTTTCCGTCGCGAAGCACGTGCCGCAGCCGCATTGGCCCATCCCAATGCAGTCACCATCTACGATTTCGTTGAGGAGCAAGGCCAGTATTTTCTTGTAATGGAGTATATTCATGGGCCTACGCTGAAGGAACTGATCAGGCAGCGCGGCCCATTATACGCTCGTGAGACACTTGAAATTGCCGCCCAGGTGTGTTCTGTGCTTCAAGTGGCTCATGCACGTGGCTTTATTCATCGTGACATTAAGCCCCAGAATATCATGCTTGTGGAGGACTCCGAAAGCAGTAGCACCATCAGTAATGGCATTTGGGTCAAACTTACCGATTTTGGCATTGTCCGTGTGGCCGAAGAGGCTGGTCTGACGAATAGCGGCATTGTGCTCGGTACAGCAGACTACCTCTCGCCTGAACAGGCACGAGGCGATCCTCTTACGGCAAGCTCTGATCTCTACTCGCTCGGAGTTGTGATGTTTGAAATGCTGACAGGTCGTCCACCGTTCGTTGGCCCGACTGCTGTCTCTATCGCTATGCAGCATGCCTCAGCAAATCCGCCACTCTTGCGCCAGTTTAACCCGCACATCCCATCTACTGTTGAGCAAGTGGTCATGCATACCCTGGCGAAAGAACCGGAAGATCGCTTTCACTCCGCAAAAGAGATGCAGCAGGCTCTACGCCAGTGTGCCAAAGAGTTAGCCGCACAAAGTCGGCAGGCAGCATCATCAGTGCCATCGACTCCACCCAATTTTCCAACGTAATGGCGATCCTCGTGGTCGCCTCGTTAAATGTAGGGGCGCAATGAATTGCGCCCATTGTAGGGGCCCGATTTATCGCGCCCCGTCTACCCAGTTATGGACAGGTAGCTATGCAACGAACACGGATTTACACAACTCAAGCCCCGGCAGCGATTGGACCATATAACCAGGCCATCCGCTGTGGTCAATTTGTCTATACCTCTGGCCAGGTCGCTCTTGATCCCGCAAGTGGAGAGTTGGTCGGGGATGATATTCAGGCACAAACTCATCGCGTTCTGCAAAACTTGCAGGCTGTCCTGACAGCTGCTGGTGCTTCACTCAACAATGTCGTAAAAACGACGGTCTTCCTTGTACAAATGAGTGATTTCCAGGCAATGAATGCCGTCTATGCCAGCTATTTCGGGGAGGTGCCACCTGCTCGCACAACGGTGGCTGTTGCAGAATTGCCACGCAAGGCCCTTGTTGAAATTGAATGTGTCGCGATTGTGGACGCTCTCGTTCAAGCGTGAGCGTCAAGGAGAAACCCTGATGCAGCGTGATTTCTCATATGGAGCAATGGACTCCAACTCACTGGAAGACTGGGATAACGAGCAGCGTGCCAACATTCTCATGCACAATCGCCTCAATCCACGTTATTCATTCGATACATTTATTGTTGGCAACAGTAATCGCCTGGCACACGCTGCATCCCTTGCAATCGCCGAAGCTCCCGGTGAGTCATACAACCCCCTCTTTCTTTACGGCGGTGTGGGGCTGGGTAAAACGCATCTACTGCACGCGATTGGACACCAGGGTGTGCAGACCGGACTGGCAGTACTCTACGTTTCATCTGAACAATTCACTAATGAAATTGTCAATGCTATTCGTTATCGCACAACTGAGGAATTTCGAGCCAAGTATCGCTCTGTAGATATTCTCCTGGTAGATGACATCCAATTCATCGCGGGCAAAGAATCAACCGAGGAAGAGTTCTTTCACACGTTTAATAGCCTCTACGAGATGAGTAAGCAAATCGTCATCTGTAGTGATCGTCCCCCCAAAGCGATTGTGAGCCTGGAAGAGCGCCTCCGTTCGCGTTTCGAGTGGGGATTGATCGCCGATATCCAACCACCCGATCTGGAGACGCGCATGGCGATCCTGCGCGTCAAGGCTGATCTCCTGCACTACCAGATTCCTGATGACATTATCGCCTATATTGCCAGCCGCGTACAAACAAACATCCGCGAACTGGAAGGTTGCCTGAATCGATTGATGGCCTATCAACAGTTGCACCATACTGACCTGACGATGGATATGGCACGGGCTGCTATGTCTTCGCTGGTTAATGATACCAGGGAGTCGCATCTGACTATTCAGCAGATTGCCCAGGCTGTCGCAGAGTACTACCATATCTCCCTGGATGCGATGTGCGGCAAGCAACGTGACAAATACATTGTCATGCCCCGCCAGATCGCCATGTACTTGATGCGCCAGGAGACCCAGGCTTCCCTGCTAGAAATAGGCCAACTCTTTGGAGGACGTGACCATAGCACCGTCCTGCACGCCTGTGAAAAGATTGATCAAGCCGTGAATCTCAATACTGCCTTGCGCCGCGAAATTGTCGCCATCCGTGAGCAATTATTGCGAGAATAAATAATGGATGGACGCGCTAAATCCCATCCATACAACAGTGGAGAATTATGTTACCATATACAACCTACCTGATTGACCTCGATGGAGTAATCTATCGCGGAAATGAGCTGCTGCCGGGTGCAAAAGAATTTATAGCCTGGCTCGAAGCTAACAAAAAAAAGTATCTCTTCTTAACCAATAACTCATTTGCGACCGGCCCACAAATTCTGGCGAAACTCCAACGTCTTAGTATTTCTACTGATGCATCTCACCTTATGAGTGCCGGGCAGGCCGCCGTGCAGAACATCGCCCGTCACTTCCCCAATGGCGTTGTCTATGTTGTTGGCGAGCAACCCCTGGTTGACCTCGTAGAGGAGCAAGGTCTGACTGTGGCAGATATAGAAGCCGAACAGGCCGATGCTGTGCTGGTTGGCCTCGACCGCTCTTTCGATTATATGAAATTGACCTGCGCTATCCGCGCCATTCGTTCAGGTGCAGTCTTTATCACCATCAACCGCGACCCCGTCTTACCAGTTTCGGGCGGTTTCTTACCAGGTTGTGGCGCCCTGGCAGCCGCCATCGAAGCCGGAAGCTGTGTCACTCCAGAAGTAGTTGGAAAACCAGAGCCAATGCTCCTGATGGAGGCCATGGAGATGCTCAAGAGCACCCCCGACGAGACCGTAATGATCGGCGACGGCTTGGTTGTAGATATCTTAGCAGGCAAAAACGCCGGGACACATACACTGCTGGTGCTCTCCGGGAGCAGTTCGCGAGAAGACCTCGAGAAGTCCGAGATCAAACCAGATCATGTGTATGAGGACCTGGCGGCGTTGATGAAAGAGGTGGCGAAGGTAGGCTAAAGTGAGAAAGTGCGCCTTGAGACCCTACCCTTCGTTGCCGCATGTGTTATACTATTCCTGTCCTTAAAGATGCGCTTTTACTCTATTTTTTGCCTACCTTAAGCGAGGTGGAAACAATGTCATTAGGAGGGTCACAAATAGGCCGATTCCGCCTTCTACGTCTGCTCGGACGCGGTGGCATGGGCGAAGTCTACCTTGCGGAGGATGAGCAGCTGAGACGGCAAGTAGCCATCAAGGTCATTCAGGCTGAATACCTGGACCCCGATGCGACTCGTCTTTTTCAGCGAGAGGCAAGAGCTATCGCCATGCTCAGCCATTCTCACATCCTGCCACTCTTTGACTTTGGTGAGGCAACCATCCATGGAACGACCCTGACCTATATGGTTATGCCCTTTTGTAAAGAGGGCACCCTTGCTGCCTGGATGCAACAGCGCAGGAATACTGGCTTGCTCTCTCCACAAGATGTTGGATTTATTGTACAGCAAGCCGCCAGTGCCCTTCAGTACGCCCACAACCACCAGATTGTGCATCAAGATGTCAAGCCCTCCAACTTCCTCATTCGCAGTATTGAAGATGCTTCAGGCCTTCCTGATCTGATGTTGGCTGATTTTGGCGTGGCAAAATCCACCAGCACCACTGCAAGTGTGAGCCAATCTGTTCGCGGCACACCAGCTTACATGGCTCCTGAACAGTGGGAAGGTACGCCTGTGGCGGCAACCGACCAGTATGCCCTTGCGATTATGGCCTACGATCTGTTAACGGGCCATCCTCCTTTTCAAGGAAGCTTAGGGAAGGTGATGTATCAGCACCTCCATGTGACGCCACAGCTGCCAAGCACACTCAATCTCCGCCTTCCAGCAGACGTCGATATGGTGCTTCTGCATGCTCTGGCGAAAAAGCCTGAAGAGCGCTTTAGTTCCATCTCTGCCTTTGCACGCGCCTTCCAGCAGGCATTGCCCGTCGATAGCTCCGGCCCCACTAGAGCGAACACCCTGCAGGAGCCAGACAGGAGCGATATGCGGGCCACCTTAGTAATCAGTGAGGCAGAGGCACTGATGGGTACTACCCGTATACTCACCCTGCTGGGAGGGAGGCAAGTTCCTGTCTCTGTGCCAGCAGGCACTCAGGATGGGCAGATAATCCGATTAGAAGGACAGGTCGAACCAGCCAGCGATCATGACGTAAAAGCTGCATTGATCCTCACCATTACAATTGCACCCCCAGAAGAGCAGGCTTTCCTGGCCAACGCCAAGAGTGATGCAACCGCCATCAACACTGACTCCGTACCCGACTCCAAAGGTGCAACGGAACTTGCTCCTCCCTCCCGCGCTACCGCCAGCACACAGACCATGAACCGCCGTCGTGGTCTTACAGCGATTCTGCTGGTGGGATTGGCGTTACTCGTTGCAGTGGGGAGCAGCGTTGGCGTCTTCTATTTCACGAGGGGCAACCAGCAAAATCCAACGTCGCCCACTACAACGAGTAACAATCAGCAAAATCCCTATCCTCCCTATGGAACGCTCGCACTCGATGACCCCTTGAGCGATAATAGTCATGGCCACAACTGGACCGTGGAGGACATTAGTCTTGGTACTTGTGCATTCACGGGAGGAGCGTATCACGTGTATGCGATTCAACCCAGTAAAGGTAAAGGCTGCGTGGCAAGCACCAACTTCAGTGATTTTGCTTATCAAGTACAAATGACAATTGTTAAAGGTGATGGAGGAGACATTATCATCCGTGATGATACAAAGGGGGACGGTTACTACTTTTTCATCGGTCAAGATGGGACGTATGAATTCGGGATCTACAACTGTCCTGATAACAATTGTACGAGTAGGCCATTATTACCATTACGCAGCCCTTCTGGCACTGCCATCAACACTGGTCTGAATCAGTCCAACCTGGTGGCAGTTGTAGCCAAGGGCAGTACCATCGAGCTGTATGTGAATAATCACCACATCGATAGCGTGAGCGACAGCAGTTACAGCCGGGGTCAAATAGGCGTTGGTGCATATGATGGGAATAGTCCGACCGAGGTGGTGTTTAGAGACGCGAAGGTGTGGACCTGAGGAACAGCAGATGTTTGATTTGACAGGTGCCACCTCACTGTAGTAAATCGCGTTGTAGTAAGTCACGTATCCACGGAGTGGGACCATTACTGTCGAGTGGCTCTATAGCAGTATCCCTGACGATCTGTATAAGCCTGCGGAAGTCATTCTCCCCAAGCATGTCTTTAAGCCCCTGCTGGGTATTGCTCTTCGTCTCAAGTATGCCCAGGAACAGGTGCCGCTCCGTCACGGTAGCACTCCCCTCTTCCATGGCCCGTCGTTGAGCCAGGCGTACATCCGCCCGTTCTTCCCATAGGAAGTCCGAGAAGGAGGACCCGGCGCCGCTTGTAGGAACCGCAGCTACGTAGGACTTCAGCCTTCTCTCGAGCTCTGCCGCAAGTCCGGATCTCAAGGTTTCTAGAGCGCGTCGCGCTACACCGTTAGCCATCTCAAGCAGCACCAGCAGCAAGATTGGTGTGTGGAATGGCACATTTTTCTGTCGGCACCAGTCCTTCTGTAGGTTCAAGATAGCTAGCAACGTTCTGTCAATCGGGATAGATGCAGAGCCTTTTCCTTGGAGGTCTCCTCTTAATTCTTCGACCGATGTGCGTATTCCTTGAGTAATGGCTAAAAAGGCTGCATCTCGATTCGACCAACTGGTCACCGGTTTGCCATCAGGCGGCAGTGCCTGCAGTTTACCAAACGGAGCATCGTGCCAATCTACCGGACGAAGGATAATAGGGATGACGCGAGCCTCGCCAGCATCATGCCTCTCCACCGCTCGCGTCATCCCTTGACTGTAGCAATACTCAGAGGCGATAAAAGCCGGGCTGATGAGGAGCAGAATGAGATGAGCAGTGTTGAGATGGAGAGTAATTGCCTGTCGCCAATCTGCTCCTGCGCTGATTTCACTATCATGCCAGATGCCAATGAGCTTTTGTCGCTTCAGGAGAGCGAGTTGTTCTAGCAGTCTGTCCAGCAGTGCCTTGTCTCTGTGGGCGTAGGAGAGAAAGACCTCTATACTTTCTTCCATGATTGTTCCTTATCTACTGAGGAATTCCCATACCAAATATACCTGATACCTCAGAGAACTGTAAAGAAATTACCTCAGTCATTTTGAACAAGGATGAGTATGGCAAATCAAAGCACGCAGATTTGATCTGAAAATTTCAAATCTGCCGATAGATGCCTTCATAATCTAACTGACAGCCAAATTGACAGTCAAAGCTATTTACTTCAACTGTCATTGGTTTACCCCGACGAACAATAAAGACTACTCCCACGCCCCAATCTTCACATACCCCTTCAGCAGAGCACGCGCAATAATGAAATGCTGAATCTCATCCGTCCCCTCGTAAATCCGCGTCACCCGCAGATCACGATACCAGCGCTCAATCGGCATCTCGCGGGTATAGCCCATACCACCATGAATCTGCAACACACGATCCACTACGCGATTCGCCATATTAGCCCCATACAATTTCGCCATGCTCGCCTCGTGACGATTATCCAGCCCCTGGTCAGCCTTCCAGGCAGCATGGAACGCCAGCCACTTCGTCGCCTGAATCTCCACCGCCGAATCCGCAATCATCCACTGGATAGCCTGGCGGTCGGCAATTGGCTGGCCAAAGGTCACACGCTGTTTGGAATAATCAACGGCCATCTGCAGCAGTCGCTCTGCCGTACCCACACAGCGTGAAGCAATAATCCACCTTCCCTGGCCGATCCACTGCATACCGAGCGAAAAGCCCTGTCCCACCTCTCCCAGCACATGGTCTTCTGGGACGCGTACATTCTCAAAGAAGAGTTCAGCAGGCGACCATCCGCCCATCGTTGGTACCGGGCGTGATGTCCAGCCCATCGAACGGTCTACCAGGAAGCAGGTCACTCCTCCATTCTGCGGTGGCTTACTGCGATCTGTCACAGCAAAGACCATCGCAAAATCGGCCTCGTTCCCATGCGTGATGAATACCTTCTGTCCATTGATCACCCAGTACTTACCGTCTTTGACAGCACTTGTACGAATGGCAGAAGGATCAGAACCGGCCCCCGGCTCCGTCAGGGCAAAACATGATACACGCTTTCCTTCGATAGTCGGGATAAGATACTCTTCCTTCTGTTGCTCATTGCCATAGTAGAGGATATTGTCGGCTCCTCCCGCGAAGGTGAAGGGAACGAGCGTTCGTCCAAGCTCCATGGAGATCAGGGCCGTCATCACCGCACCCAGGTTTGCTCCGCCATATTCCTCTGGTGTGTTGATGCCCCAGAAGCCCATCTCTTTGGCCTTCATCTGTAAAGAGTGATACAATCCAGGCTCAACTCCTGTCGGGTACTTGCCTTCGTTTTGCATCACCTCTTGCTCAAGGGGGAGTAGTTCACGCTCAACAAATTGACGCACGGTCTGCTGAATCATCTTCTGTTCGTCTGAGAGGGAGAAATCCATCACAACTCCTTTCGCGGGCGGCGTTATGCTCTACACGCTGTTTTAGGACTGTCGATACTCCCATTGTAACATACTTGACCGCAATCTTGACAGCAAAACATCAAGACTAGTTCCACCACAAATCGGGGGCCTGAACCTGGCACCCGGCTGGACCCCGCAGGGTATCCCTACATGTCGCCAGATCCCGCAACTCCCCTTTGAGGCTTGACCTTCTGGCGAACTTCCGCCAAATAGTGTTTTGCATCGCGCTGAGTCTGAATGTTCATATATTTCGCCGTCTGTTGCTCTCTCTCCGTTGGAGAAGAGGCGTGCATATCTCTTAAGAAGGCGATATGCAGGAATCCCTGTATAGATGGGTCCGGGTGCGCAGCTGCTTTGGTGGGGTTTTCAGCCAATTGCCTCGCTGCAAGACTTTCTTCCGTCTCGTCTTCGCACGCTATCCCGGAATGGGCAGGTTCAGGCAAGGTGAGAGGGGCATCTGTCCTTGGTGTGGCGAGTGAGAAGAGGTGAGAGAGCGTGTGCGCTTGCTTATCGCGCTCGGTCAAGGGCAGCAAACCAAAAATATTCTCAACTGTGGCAAGGACCGATGTGTGATCATAAACCGTATGGTCAATCATTCCCCTGGGAATAAGGGGCGATACTATTATGGCAGGAATGCGCACCCCTAGTTGCGTAAAATCAAAGGAAAAGCGGCTGTTTTCTGGATCGGTCGGCTTATCTCCAGGAGCGACGGTTTGTGGAGGATGCACATGGTCATAAAATCCCCCATGCTCATCATAGGTAAGAATGAGCACGCTGCTTTCCCAATGGGGTGAGTTCCGAATCGTCTCGTAAATATTCTTTAGAAGCGCCTCGCCGCGTGTGACGTCATCTTTTGGATGTTGCGAATTGCCGCAAACAAAGTCCGACGTTG
>WNGG01000582.1_pt1 | contig 39619 bp, 24 predicted proteins | sample 5400661 | NCBI WGS metagenome assembly WNGG01 (sample SAMN13153372, study PRJNA577476) | soil metagenome | isolation source: 100 cm soil or saprolite under Garry oak tree replicate 1 | place: USA:California | collected 2016-06-15
GTCCGAAGGCCCACGCCGTAGGGCCAACGACAGTATGTATAGCCCCATCTACCCTGACCACGGGGAATGTCTGCCCCTCGACCCCGCCAACGTTCGTTGGCTCCGCTGGTCAAGCTTTAGATGTAAATGTCAACATGGCCAACCTTCCCGCTGCCGGTACAAACACCTTCGACATTAGTGTAGAGGTCGACCAGACCATTCTGAGCGCACCGACTACTACGGCCGCGGTCACAATCAGTTCCAACTTCCCAATTCCCGCGGAGATCTGCGTCAACGGGATCGTGGTGACGGCTACATGTTCGCCCACCGACGGTTCGGGCATTGTCCATGTTGTAGCCGGCGCCTTCGCAGCTCAGACGGCAAACGAGACTCTGTTCACGATACACTACACTGTAGGCTCCGCAGCTTCGAACACGCCCGCCACGATAGGTTACGCGACAGGCTGCACAATGACGAGCGCATCGGATGGAACCACGTGTTTCACTCTCGTTAATGCAAGCACGTTCAACTCGATACCCGCGACTGGCACAACAGGGATCTTCCATACCCCACTCGTACCAGACTTTTCCGTCTCCGCTAATCCGACCAGTGTGCCTACAACCGTTGGCGTCGCAGGAACTTCTACGATTACCGTATCCCCTCTCAACGGCTTCACGAGCACAGTCAATTTGGCAGCCACTACCAACTCGACTAACCTTTCATGCACGTTGACCTCTTCGTCCATAACAGGCGGTTCCGGGACATCTACCCTCTCATGCAAGAGCAGTGTTGTAGCCAACTACTTGGCTACAGTTAGAGGCACAAGCGGTACGCTCTCTCACAACGCCAACGTAACCTACCATGTTGGTAAGGATAATACTTCTACGAGTGTTGGGGCTGTTAGTTGTAACATTGCGCTGGGCGCGGGTAGCTGTACTGCTTCTGTTACCGCGACTGTTCTTGATACTACGACTGCCTCGAACGCTGCGACTGGTACTGTGACCTTCACATTGACTGCGGGCACTACTGGTGGTAGTCTGAACTCTCCGACTTGCAGTTTGTCGACTACAGCTGGTGTGACTAGTTGTTCTGTCATGTTTAGTGGTACGTCTGCTGGTTCCGGGTCTGTCATTGCCAGTTACGGTGGGGACTCTACTCACAACATTAGCACTAGCGCCGCAGCGACTGTCACAGTGACTGCTACTGGCAAGGACAACACTTCTACTAGTGCTGCCTGTAGTCCTAGCACGATTGTTCCGACTGGGACTTCTACATGTACCGCTACTGTTACGGATACTACGACTCCTGCTAATGTTCCGTCTGGGAGTGTGAGTTTTGTCTCGTCGAATCCTGGTGTTGGTACGGTTGGTGCTAGCTGCACCCTATCTTCTGGCAAGTGCACGGTGGCATTCACAGGTGTTGCTGTGGGCACTGCTACTGTCACTGGCACGTATGGTGGTGACACTACTCACAATGGCAGTATGAGTACATCAAACACTATCACTGTCGCGAAGGATAATACTTCTACGAGTGTTGGGGCTGTTAGTTGTAACATTGCGCTGGGCGGTACGAGTTGTACCTCGTCTGTCACTGCGACTGTTGCTGATACTACAGCAGTTTCGAATGCTCCGACTGGTATGGTGACTTTCACATTGATCGCGGGTACTACTGGCGGCTCACTGGTTGCTAACACGTGCAGCTTGTCGACCACGGCCGGTGTGACCAGTTGTTCCGTCACATTCACTGGTACTACTGCAGGCACTGGGTCTGTCACTGCTTCGTATGGTGGTGACGCAACTCACAATACCAGCACTAGTACCGCGGCAACCGTTTCAGTTACTGTCACTGGCAAAGACAACACGTCTACCAGTGTTGCTTGCACTCCCAGTACGATTCTTCCAGGCGCTACTTCTACATGTACCGCTACCGTCGCTGACACGACGACCCCTGCCAATGCCCCGACTGGCAGTGTCGGCTTCGTCTCGTCGAATACTGGCGTTGGCACTGTAGGCGCTAGTTGCAACTTGTCAACCACGGCTAGTGTCACAAGCTGTTCTGTGACCTTCACTGGTGTTGCTGTTGGCTCTGCTACTGTCACCGGCACCTATGGTGGTGACACGACTCACAACGGCAGTATGGGTACATCAAACACCATCACCGTTGTAAAAGATAACACTTCTACGAGTGTTGGTGCTGTCAGTTGTAATATTGCGCTGGGCGCAACCAGCTGTACTGCAAGTGTAACTGCAACCGTCACTGATACAACGACCGCGGCGAACACTCTCAGTGGCACTGTTACTTTCACTCTGACGGCTGGCACAACGGGTGGCTCTTTGGACGCCAACAGCTGCATCCTATCATCTGCTGGCAGTTGTTCAGTAACATTCACCGGCACTTCAGGCGGTACTGGATCCATTACCGCGGGTTATGGCGGGGACCCGACTCATAATACAAGCACAAGTTCAGCTGCAACCGTTACTGTGACGGTCACAGGCAAGGATAACACTTCTACTAGTGTTGGGGCTGGCAGTTGCAACATTGCACTGGGTGTTACAAGTTGTACTTCATCCGTGACTGCGACTGTCACTGACACTACGACTGCTTCGAATGCTCCGACTGGTATGGTGACCTTCACATTGACCGCGGGCACTACTGGTGGCTCTCTGAGCGCTAACATGTGCAACCTGTCGACTGCGGCTGGTGTTACGAGTTGTTCTGTGACCTTTACCGGTACTAGTGCCGGCACTGGGACTGTCACTGCCTCGTACGGTGGAGACGCGACTCACAATGGCAGCAATAGTGCTGCCGCAACCGTCACTGTGATTGTTACTGGTAAGGATAACACTTCTACGAGTGTTGGCACGGTCAGCTGTAACATCGCGTTGGGCGGGACCAGTTGTACCGCATCTGTTACTGCGACTGTTGCTGATACGACGACTGCTTCGAATGCTGCGACGGGTACTGTGACGTTCACATTAACGTTCACCGGTGGAACGTTTGACTCAAACAGTTGCAGCCTATCTACCACGTCCAGTGTTACGAGTTGTTCTGTGACGTTTACCGGCACCGCTGCAGGCACAGGTTCTGTCACAGCGATGTATGGAGGAGACACGACGCACAATACGAGCACCAGTTCTGCCTCATCCGTTACTGTGACTGTTACAGGCAAAGACAACACGTCGACCAGTATTGGGAGTGTTAGTTGCAATATTGCGTTGGGTGCGACGAGCTGCACTGCAGCTGTAACAGCTACGGTCATTGACACTATGACCGCGTCGAGCATCCCAACGGGTTCTGTGACTTTTACATTGACGCCAGGCAACAGTGGGGGATCATTAAGCGCTAACGGCTGCACCTTATCGTCCGGTGGTAGTTGTTCCGTGACTTTTACTGGTACTACCGCTGGGACCGGGTCCGTCACTGCTTCGTATAGTGGTGACTCGACTCACAATGGAAGCACTAGTGCTGCTGCAACAGTCACTGTGACTGTCACTGGCAAGGACACTACGTCTACCAGTGTCGGAAGTGTTAGCTGTAACATTGCGTTGGGCGCTACAAGTTGTACTGCGTCTGTTACTGCTACTGTTGCTGATACGACGACAGCTTCCAATGCTCCGACTGGCATGGTGACTTTCACATTGACCGCGGGTACTACTGGCGGCTCACTGGTTGCTAACACGTGCAGCTTGTCGACCACGGCCGGTGTGACTAGTTGTTCTGTCATGTTTAGTGGTACGTCTGCTGGTTCCGGGTCTGTCACTGCCTCGTATGGTGGTGACGCGACTCACAATGGAAGCGCTAGTACAGCCGCAACAGTCACTGTGACTGTTACTGCTGTCCCGTTTGACTATTCGTTGTCGAACACTGGTCCCGTGAGTATTACAGCTGGCAGTTCTGGTACTGTGACTATTGCTGCTACTTTGACTGCTGGTAATGCTCAGTCTGTTGCATTGTCTTGTGTTGCTCCTCTGCCGTCCGGTATCTCCTGTTCCTCGTTCAGTCCAGCGTCTTTGACTCCGTCTACATCGGGTGCGACCAGTACTTTGACTATTGCTGTCGCGTCATCTGTTGTGGTCGGCCCGTATAGTGTCATGGTTACTGGTTCGCCTCTTGGCGCGACTACGAGTCCTACGACTGTGGCTGTGACCGTCACTTCGGTCTCTCCGACGCTCCATCCGACAAAAACAGTTTTGACTTGTACGCCAGGTTCTGTCCTCGTCAATACGGCTACTAGTTGTACTGCAAGGGTATTCGACACTTCTACGAGTCCAACCACCCCGACTGGAAGTGTGGCCTTTTCGAGTAACAGTTCCGGCACCTTCATTCCTTCTGTGACCTGTAACCTTGTCGCCGGCTCAGGCGGGAGCATGGCAAGTTGCTCGGTCTCCTACACTCCAACCGTTGCAGGGCATCAATTGTTAACGGGCTTGTACAGCGGCGATGCCGGCCACGCTTCCAGCTCTGGCACCTTCACATTGAACGCCAGGTCTATGCCAACAGGCCAGCAGACGTTTCTGACATTCCGAGGCTTCGATCTAGACGACTTCGACAACGGGGTCGGCCAAGTCCAAGTTCTCATCAATGGGCAGCTGGTCGTGGATATTCCCGCGGGCCTTAACAATCTCGGGGGTACTGGAGACTTTACGCCATACACTGGGACAAGGGTCAATTTTGGACCCTTCGACATCACTGGTCTTCTGGTCCAAGGCCGGAATACTATTCTCTTCACGGATCCCACTCCCTTCGACCATTTTGGAATCGTGAGTAGCGTCAAGATCGCCCAGGGAGATACAGTGCTTCTCTCCGTGTTGGGAGGCAGAGGAATCTATCCGGGGCATTCTGCCGTCTTCACGTTTTCGAGTCAGCCTCTCGCGATTACCAGCTTCACGGTCTCGGCCCAGACTCCTACCGTGGATCAGAGCGTCACGTTCGTCGCCACCGGTACGGGTGGGACCGCGCCCTTTACCTGTCTCTTTTCGTTCGGTGATGGAGAACACGCTCTGGTAGCGGGATCCGGCGCGACTTGTTCAGCGGTTCATGACTACGACTTTTCCGGAACTTTCAATGCCAGAGTCGTGGTCATGGGCGCGAGTACTTCTGACCTTCAGGTAGCACGCCTGACTGTCACCGCCTCCTAGCTTCCAGTTTCTATTTCAACGACTGACGTCCCGCCCGACATTTCGAGGTATTGCCGTCTCGAAATTGAAATGAGTTTTGCTGGCGATGTTTGCTCTTACCGGTGACTGGTGGTTCTAGCGCTTCGAAATCGGCGTGTGGTTTCACTGACAAGACGGCGTCGGGCGGCTTCACCATAACTGTCACTGCCGGAAGTAGCGGCATCGCGATTCAGTGCGGCTAAAGCCCATGGTAACAGACCGGAATCAGTCTCGATCCAGTTTTCGGTATCGAGACCGGTTCTGTGTTCTAGTCTGATCAGCGGAAATCCTTTCCTTCTTGGAAGGAAGTGCTCACGATTTCCAACTTTTGCTCCATGGCATGCTCGTAAGATCTTTCTCTGCCATGCTTCCATGCCAGGCGGTCCTTTCCTTATCCCCACTTTCGAGCTGCGATATTTCTGGAATACCCGGGAAGTCTTCTTCATTCTTGAGAGTATTATGGCTATAAGGAAGAGTCCAGAGCCCGAAAAATCTTATATGCGCAGACACGGATAGCTCCGCGAATAGAAAGATGCAATTCGTAGTGCATAACAACAAAATAGTGAAATCGCTACCCCTCCTCCTTCTCGCACTCATCGCAAGCCCATTCCTAGCTCCACAAGTACACGCGGCCACTGGAGTGGTCTGCGTTGCCAAACCAGGGGCCACAACGTGTCCGTCGCTGCAACAGACCTTTGGCGGCGCTGTCGGATCCTCGATCAGCGTTGCAATAATGGCTCAGGGCTCTGACCCCTACAACAGCTTTGACGTCAGCGTCCAGGCTAGTAATGCTATAATAAACGCCACCAGTGTCAGCCTCGGTCCGAGCTTCGGCGTTCTGGCCGAGGAATGCATCAACGGCCACGTGGTCGTCAGCAACTGCTCGTCCACCGACGGTCCGGGAATAGTTCACATCGTAGCAGGCTCCTTCCAGCCTGTCAGCACCACTGCAGTACTCTTCACCATAACCTACTCGGTCTTGGGAACAACAGGAGCAAGCGGTACACCGATCGGTTATGTGACCGGCTGCTCTGGCACCAGCGTTCCAAACACATGCGTATCACTGATCAATCCAACGACAGCGACACCCGACTCTGAGACCGTTCAGACAGGCGTATTCAACAATGCAGCTTCTGACTTTGCTCTCGTCGCGGACCCAGCGAGCTTTACTGTAATGCAAGGGTTCTCCGGCTCGAGCGTGATCACTGCTGACAGCCTCGGCGACTTTTCCGGCACCGTGAGTCTCACAGCCACAATATCGCCCACGATGGGCGCTCCAACCCCCTCGCTGAGTCCGACTAGTGTCAGCCTGGTCGTCGGAGGCTCTGCCTCTTCAACCCTGACAGTATCTGCAGCGACTAGCACAAGCACTGGCGGCTATACCGTGACCGTGACTGGTTCAGGCACCAACTCGACCGGGCAGACTGTGACGCACTCCATCAAGGTTGCTGTGACGGTCGTCCCGTTGGCGGTACCAGTCTTTGTCAAGGGTCTGGTCCACTGGACACACAATGTTAAGGTAAGGAACGGTGGAAACGAAACTTGGAGCGGCATAGTTAACAACATGGCTCCTCAACAGGAGTACGTCCAAGTCCTCGTGAACGGCTGCCTCGACACAGGGTCAGGCTGCTTCACTGCAATGTCCGCCGTTACTCTCCTGGTTTCAGGCCAGACGCTCACCGTACCGACAGGCTTCAGCTTCAATGCAGGTCAAATCGGCAAATACTCTTTCACCGCGACTCTGATCTTCGGTACAAGCCTTGACTCCAGCGGCAACATAATGAACCCCACCACGAGCCCTGTCGCTAAGTCCGGCGCGTTTGCCGTCGCCTAGAGAAAATAGGAGGCGAAAGCCCCCTCTCCCCTCTTTTTTGAAACCTTTACTGGTGAGTAGGAAGATATGAGGATCAGAATCGGACTCTTACTATTAGCGATCATGCTAGTCGCTTATCTGCCCTCGCAGGCTGTTCCTGTGCACGCGTACTCGTTCAGCAGCGCCTCCCCAGTCGTTACCATGGGAGGCTTCCTCAATGATCTTCCTGCGGTCCTCCAGGAGGCGAACGGGACCGTCTGGCTTCTCTGGCGGAACTTTAACGGCCGCAGCGATATCTTCTATGAAGTCAACAACGGCGCCGGCTGGTCATCCCCTGCAGCGCTGACCGGGCCCTCGACCTCCTCATACAATGCTTCTCCTTCCATAGCCCAGCTCCAGAACGGGACTCTAGTCTTCGCCTGGGCGACCAACGCTACTGGGAATCTTAACATCTTCTACAAGACCCTCACCGGCAAGACATGGTCCAATCCTACCGAGCTCACGTTTGGGACTGTTACCGACACTCCCGAGTCGATGACCGTTAGCCAGGATGGGACTCTCTGGCTGATCTTTCAGAGACAGACCCAATCCTCCGCATGTCCGATCAGTAGTATTTGTCGTCAGATCTACTACAAGACCATGGTTGGCCACACTTGGTCGGCCGATATCCAGTTGACTTCTGATGCCACGTGGAACATGTATCCTGACGTGACGTTCGTGAGAGGGTCCGGTGTCTGGGTCAGCTACGCCAAGTTCAGCAACAACAACGCTGCAGACTACACGATATACTACCAGGTCTATAACGGTGCTACATGGTCCCCCGCGACGCAGCTGACGCAACCTTTCATGACCAACTCTGGTTCGCAGGGTGACACCCACCCCGCCATGCTGGAGGATAGGAACGGTACAGTCTGGCTGTTCTGGGCTCGCGAGATGCCTCTCGGAAGCGCGACCTATGAGAACAAGCTCTGGTACCAATTTTCCGGGGATGGAGGAATCACTTGGACTCCCGCCACACAGTTGACCTTTGGAGGGAACTCGACCACGCCATTGGACGATAATGAGCCGGCTGTGATCCAGGGACTGGACAAGAGCCTCTGGCTATTCTATTCCTCTGACACTCTCACAAACGGTTCGGGCTGGTACATCAACCTCATCAAGACGAGCCCGGTCTATCCTGTGGCCGCAGTCGCCGTGACTAGTCTGAGGGTTTCACCTTCGAAGCTGTTCCCCTGGCAGATAAGCAGCATCAATGTTACAGTCGCCAACACAGGCGATTATCTTGAGAATATCCAGCTGACAGTCCAGGCGGTCAACGGGACAAGCTATGCCGTAGGCACAGGTTCCGGATACGTCTCCGGTGGCTCCTCTGTCAACTTCTACTTCACTTGGAACGCCACCGCGGCAGGCGCCCCTCCATCCCGGTATGCGATAGTAGCTTCGCTGCTCCAGGTCCAGTACGAGACCTTGGGATCCTATCTCGCGAACACCCTGACTTTCAAGAATCTCATGGTGCTCTACCCGGGAGATATTGACAAGTCCGGCTGTGTCACTGTGTTTGACCTGAGCCAGTTCTTGTCCGCTTACGGATCGACACCGTCCAGCCAGAACTGGAACCCGTACGCAGACCTGAACCGGGACGGAAAGGTCAACGTCTACGACCTCTCCATCTTCCTATCCTCCTACGGCAAGTGCATCTGACCAGCAATCTACAGGCCCCGATTTTCTGGGCAGTCCGAATAATTCGTGTAAGACTTCGATAGATAGTCGAAGGCCAGCCAATAATAGCCTGTAAACTGGAAGAGAAGGATCCTACGCCCGTCTAGTGATGGAAGATACAACGGAGGGTGGACCGTTCGGTCGCTCAAACCAACGCATCGTCCGTCCGAGCGGGCGAGCATCCTTCATGTCAGGGCGCTGATCACAGTCGCTCAGAAATGCGTTGCGTCTAGAAATAGCCTTCGGATAAACTTTTAAAACGCGATTCATAGCTTTTCTTAAAAAGAGATTCTTCGAGATGTAGCAAACACGATCCCAAGTCTTCCGCGACAGTTGTCATACGCTGGCGTTCTCCTCTTGGTTCTCATGGCCTCCACTTCCATTATGGCAGATAGTAATGCCAACTTAGTTCCTGCTACTGCTAATGTTATCGCTCCCATAGACTCAGCCGTCCAGGACCCAACCAACACCACAAGAGTTTTCGTCGACCACAATGTCACGGGCATCGGCCTCACGCCCGGCCAGACCTTCTCTGTGAACATCAACGTGGTCTATCTGACCAATAGCAGTGCCTTCGAAATTTGGATCTCGTACGATCCTTCAATTATAGATGTTGCCAGCATTAACAAGGCTGGCGGGCTCTTCACCGACTCGACGGTCACAGCAGAAGATTGCATTGATGGAGGACAAAATCCCAGCGGCACGAACTGCCCATACAATTTGGACACCGGGCCGGGTATTGTTAATTATTCGCTTGGTCTATTCACAAACACCACCGCCACCAGCGGAACACTGTTCAGCATAACCTTCAATGTGATAGGTACGGGTCTTTCTCTGATACATTTTCTGAAGACCGATATTGCCGTAGCTTACACCTGTCGTGAGGGTCAGATAGGGTGTGAGAGCAGAGTCGCAGATCTCCCTACGCGAAGTGCCGATGGCTACTTCGCAAATAAGCTCTGTTACGATAATCGTCTCTGCACGCCCTCAGTGGCCACGATCCGTGTCATGTCGTCGGTTTTAAAGATCGGAGTGCCCATTACTCTAAACGCGACGGGTAGCTACGGGACCAATGGTCCTAGGGACAATATCACTTCTTATTCATGGGACTGGGGAGATGGGAACACCATTGTACCAAGGCCGAATCCTCTCGACACTCACACTTACGCTCAGCCTTCCAACTACACGGTGACTCTCACGATCGTGGACTCTTACGGTGCAACCGGACAATTCTCACTGGTATTGAGAGTGATAAGGTTCCGTATAGATCTGTCCGTTTCCTTGCAGGGAATCATCGGCCAGGTCTTCTATCCTGGCGACCAGATAGCGCTGAGGGCGATTGTGCAGAATACTGGAACCAACGTTTCGACCTCCACGTTTAGGTTCCTTGTCGAGAACCGGACACTCCAAGAGCTTCCCCTTCCCGTCATCCAGCCGAACGGCCAGACGACAGAGATTGTCACTTGGGACACTACAGGCTACGTTCCGCAGTTTTACAAACTCATCGCCGAGATTGATCCTCCGAGCGGACTCTTCAACGGCACCTGGCTTTCGGTCGTCAAAGGTAAACTCGTCGCGAACCAGACCAGCGATAATATCAGCGTTGTCTACATCCTGCTCACGGCGCCTATGCCTCCCGGCTTTGGAGCTTTTCTGGGTCTGAACCTCGGCGAAACCGCAGGCGTCGGCGTTTTGGTCCTGGCAGGGATAATCGGAGTGGCAAGCCTGCTTCGTAGAAGAAGAAAGAGCGCGTTGGACGAAGCACTTTGAAGCGGTTCGTGTAATGCCGTCGCATGCTGGGGGCTTATTCGGGTATTCTGGGAATATCTCGATAATGCTCAAGATGTATGCCGGAGTCGATTAGTCCGATAATCTTAAAAGGAATGTTCTCGGGCATTTCTCTGAGAAAAACTTGAAACAGATTTCATCAATAAAGCTACTTCTAGTCTTTGCTATCGTCTTCTCTTTCATCAGTCTTCCCGGTGGCATGTCATCGTTTTTCCACCTCCCGACCATCCCACTAGCCAGGGCTGATTCTTCTCCAACGCCAATAAACTGTCAGATTGCTCCCAGCACATCTGTCGGCTGTGAACCATGGGTGCCTGCCGGAGCGGCAGTCAACACATACTTGGCCACCTCTTACAAGGGTTCGGTTGACGAGTTCACGACCGGGCTCCAGGGCAACCAGATCGACGCGGTGGATGAAACCCTTACACCCAGCGAGGTCACCTCCCTAGGAGGCGGCTCCTGTCCAACCGCCAGTCCAGTAGTCTTCTACTGTACAACTCCCATCAATGAGCACGGATACTTCGAGATACAGTTCGACCTGGCCAACACGGGCCAAACAGCTTCGACATCTCAGGACTCGTTCTGGGGCATTCCTATGCAGTTCGGCAACAGTGCAAAGGGCGTCGAGATTCGCCAGGCAATAGCACATTTGATCGACAAGATACTCAACGCTGCGGACAATGCCTTCATCAAAGGAAAGGCTACGGCTATTGACAATCCATTACCTCCATGCGGCTTCTCTCTGCCGTCCTCAACCGTGCCCGCATGCGTCAACGGTGGAGCAGCCAATCCTGAGCCTTGCCAATGGGATACAAAATTCCTTGAGAATGTAACTGGCACACCGGGCTTCTGTGAAGTCGGAGCTCCAGGAGGAACAGCCTACCATATTGCACCCGCCAGCACGGGGGGTGTCTCAGCCTGTGGTCAGGATTTATGGTCTCCGTGTCCGGGCAGTCCAGACTTTTGCGCTGCAGCAACACACTTTGTCAACGTGGGCTTAGCCGGAGGCAAGGATCCGACTACTTGTGTCCTCACGAGTCTCAACTCCACCGCAATAGCAAACGCGCCGCAGTTCTTCATCCGTGACGACAGTCTAGCACGCCACACGATGGGTGAGGCTCTGGCCAAAGAGATCTGCGCGGTCTTCACTGGCACCTACGGCATCACAACCAGTGGTTGCAGTGGTACACCCGCCAGCGCTCTGAGCATTCTGGAAGGACCCTTCAGCGCCTTCGTCGGATTCACCACATCCACAACCGGCACACCACTCAACAACTGGGGCATGTATACCGCCGCGTTCATCAACGTCTTCCCATTCGACAGTAGCCTATACTTCGAATACAACAGCCTCTTCGCCAGCTGTGCCGGTACTATCAGTGCATCCGTTTGTACGCCCAATAGCCCGTGTCTCTCCACTACTCCAACTGCTGCCGCGGGCAACTACATGTACGTCTGCAGCCCAGCCTATGACTCGATAAGCTCGCAGATGGAGTTCGCTCCATCTCTCAATCTGGCATCTCCCACATGCATTAGCCCCACAGGCACGGACCCGAGCCCTCCAGCCGTCCAAGGAAACCAACCAAAGGGAACCACCTTCGGGTTCTGCAACAACAAGAGCAACGTAAGCGTCCTTGACGGTGTCAGCGCTGCCTACCAGGCACAGGACTTGTACGGCAAGAACGTGTTCACATTGCCCCTCTGGGACAACATTGACACCTTCGCGTATACCAGGAACTTCCCGGCTCCCGCTGCTATCACTCCGAACGCTGCCAATTTTGAGAATGAGCAGGGAGGCGTCCTCACTGGTCTTCCAGGCTTTCCGAACTGGCTGAATGCCTGGTGCCAGGCTGGCGTCCCGCAGAGCTCATCCACATGCAGCGTCGCGAACACTGCAGGCACAGCTGTGTCGATTCTCCGTCAGGGCTTTGCTCAGCCGACTACGAGCATCAACCCCTACATTGCGAGCAGCTTCTGGGACTTTGACATTCTAGGCAACGTCTATGACAGTCTCGGCTTTACGAATCCGATGCAGTCTCAGCCGCTTGCCAACTATGACTGGATGACCAGCAACAGCCGCCTCATAACCAGCCTAGGCTATACTCCAACCTGTCTCGACTTGTTCGGGCCAAAAGCTGGCACTGACTCTCCGGCCAACTGCAACCAACCCGCTAACCAAGGGTTCCGCATGTCTCTGCGCAGCGACAATGTCTGGCAGGATGGTCAGCCGGTGACATCGTGGGATGTCCGGTATAGCTACCTGACGTTGAACCAGACCGGCTCTTTCCAGGGCGCTGGTCTCAGCCCGTTGAACGATGTTCATGTGCTGAGCAAGTTCCAGATGGACCTGGTCATCAAAGGGTCTCCGGGACCGTTCACACTGAACTTCCTGTTGGGACCAACAATCATACCCGGCAACTACTGGTCAGCTTGCGGAGTCCTCGGAAGCAACACCTGGAACAGTGATGTCGCAGCCGGCAATGTACCCGATGCGTGCATGCTGCCCGCCTCTGGTGGAGGCGTCAACACTGGCTCTGTCTTCAACTCGCACTTTGATCCCATGACACAGGTCAACCCCATCACCGGCACCACCGGTATCGTTGTCGGCTCCAGCGCGTGGGATTGCCAGTCTACGACTGGTGTCCTCGGCGGTGCTTGCAGCTCCAGTGGAACTCAGAGTCCTCCGATAGGAGGAACCTGGACGTTGACGAGGAACGGTTGCACAGCCAGCTCTACAGGCACGACATGCTCTGCTCCAGGCCACTCTCAGTACTTCCGTAGCAGCGGCGCTCTATCGCTCTTCCTCTGGGCAACCAGTGGACCAGGTTCAACCAATGCAGCTAAACTCAGCGGCTTCCTCTCTTGCTTCGGACCTGTCAAGACAGGCTGCGGCCATTATGAGGAGGGTATCGGCAACGCGAGCACTAGCACAATCAATTGTCCATGCTCTGTCGGCGCTGTCCAGCTAAGCGAGTTCCTACGCTTCGTCTTCTCGGTCGGCACATGGCTACCAACTGCAGGCAACAATGGTGTCGGCGACTTCACCACCTACACAGGTGTTGCTGTCAGCCCGCCAATACTCTACGAGGGAGTCTCAACACTCAACCCGGCCAGACTAGTAGGATGCACACCATCAACATCAGCCTATCCTAACGGCGGCGGCTACGACTGCTAAGCCCGTAAGGGCAAGCCTAAAATAAAAAACCCCCCCTTTTTTTTCCGGTAACTCTTCAAATGAGCCTGCGCTCTTACATTCTGAAAAGACTCGTCTACACCGTAGTCTTGGTCTTCTTCGCAATAGTCCTCAACTGGATTATCTTCGAGGCCATGCCCGGGCTTCAGGGCGGGTTCTACTCGATCGTTGGCAACCCGAACAGGGGACTGACCACGCAGCAGTACCAGAATCTCGTCCACGCCTACGGGCTGGATCAGCCCATCTGGATCAGATTCCTAGATTACGTCAAGGCCATGCTGACCTTCAACTTCGGCTACTCATACCAATACCACGACTCGGTAGCCTTTGAAATCATAGGAACCGGGAGACTCACCAACACGCTTATCCTCCTCGGAAGTTCAACAGTGCTCTCGATCGTCATCGGGATCCTGATGGGCATCGTCGCTGCCCGCAAGCGAGGCTCGATCTTCGACAGCCTCTCCGTCACCGGCTCACTCGTCACCTTCTCTCTACCTACTTTCTGGATGGGATTCATCTCCATCTTCATCTTCGCTGTAGCGCTTGGCTGGTTCCCATCTGGGCTGGTCGTTCCGAACACTTGGTCGGTCGGGGGGTTGGCGCCCACCAGCATCTGGGTCCAGCTTGTCGTAAGGCTCCAACATCTCTTCCTCCCCGCGGCAGTCCTCACACTATTCTCCTACGGAGGATTCTTGCTCTTGACTAGGGCTACGATGATGGAGACTCTCAGCGAGGATTATATTGTCACAGCTAGGGCCAAGGGGTTGCCGGAGCGGAGGGTCCTGCTCCACCACGCGTTCAAGAATGCTTCTCTACCTATCATAACCTCCGCCGCACTGTCATTCGCTGGGATACTCAGCGGTGCCATAATAACCGAGACGGTCTTCAACTGGGCCGGGCTTGGCGAATTCCTGTTCGACGCAATCCAGTTCAAAGATTATCCAATCATGCAGGCCATGTTCTATCTAATAGCCCTCGCCGTGATCTTTGCAAACTTCATCGCTGACATTCTCTACGGAATCGTTGATCCCAGAATAAAATACGAATAGTCCAGTGTGGTTGCGATGACACAACAGGCCCGTCAAGCGTATGGCAATCTTCGGTTGAAGAGGATAGCCGGGTTTTTCAGGACCCTGCTCAGAAACAGGATGGCCGCTGTCGGGATGGTATTCCTCCTCGGCTATGTCTTCGTCGCAATAGCTGCGCCCATTATCACACCGTATTCTCCGCTCACGGAGGTCAGCGGAGTCAATGCTCAGCCAGAGTGGGTGATGTACTTTCCGGAAGGCTACTATCTCAGCAAGAACCTGGTGGTTGTCAGCGATCCACTGTTCAACTCTCCGGCGTCTGTTCAAGCATGGCAGTTCTCATCTACGACGGCGTCTCCGAACATCCTGGTCTCATACACTCGCGGCGTTTCCGATCCGTCGATTCAAAGTTCGATAGGAAGCATGCAACTGTCTCATCCATCGGCGGGCAACGCCTCTGCCACCCTAAGCCGGACATTCAACTATCCTTATCATGGCCCCCCCTCCAAGTTCTTGGCTGGAATGTCGCTCTTTGCGTCGGGAGCGACCCCCTCGAATCCAATAAGCATTGCCCTCTTGGTCAATAGGGGAGACCTGATTTTTCCAATATACACCGGGAGCGTAATCAATAGTGGCCAATGGTCTCTGGCTGGCGTGGACTCGGCCGCCCTAACCACAATCGGGTCCAACACGCCGGAGCAGGTGATATTCTCAGCCCTGAAGGATTACTCCTTCCAGCTCCAAGTTACGTTTCACGGGTCTCAACAGCTGAACATTGACAATCTCCAGCTCCGGCTCCTGGGGACAGCATGGGGAATATTGGGGACTGATTTTGACGGTCACGATGTCTTCAGCTGGGTCGTCTACGGAGCCCAAATTTCTCTCTTCGTGGGCTTTCTCGCCGCCGCTATCGGCATCGGACTTGGTCTTCTCGTCGGGTTGCTCGCCGGTTTTCTCGGGCCACTAATCGATCAAGCTCTGATGAGGTTCACGGACATGATACTGGTCATCCCTACCCTGCCTCTACTGATCGTCCTTGTGTCAGTGCTGGGAGCAAGGCTGATCAACATAATCATCGTCATCGGCTTCTTTGGCTGGATGGGTTTCGCCCGCGTCATAAGGTCACAAGTATTGACTCTCAAGGAGAGACCCTTCATCGAGGCCGCCAAGGCGGCTGGGTCGACTCCGATGCGGACCCTAGGGACTCATGTCTTTCCCAACCTGGTCTCTCTGACCTACGTCAACCTCGCACTATCGGTCCCGGCGGCAATTCTGACAGAAGCGGCATTAGAGTTCCTAGGACTAGGAGACCCTAGTGTGATCTCTTGGGGGATACTCTTCTACAACGTCGAGGTCTCCGGAGGATTTCGTGAGTGGTGGTGGATAATACCCCCAGGCATCTCGATAGCAATCGTGTCCCTATCCTTCGTCCTTATTGGATATGCATTGGATGAGCTGTTCAATCCAAAGCTGCGGCGCAGGCGGTAATCTACCCGGGCAGCCGTTTCTTCCAGCGCTTCGGCCGACCCTTCTGTTCCGACATCGGGCGGAGGGTGGGCTTCTAATACTCACAAACTCTCGGATTCTGAACATTAACCTGTTACCATTTCAACTTGTCTTGGTTGGCGATAAACTAAAGAATCGGTCGCTTGAAAAGGAGAGATGATCAGCTCTGCCTGACTCTCAATCTGACGATGAAAACAAGTTCTGGAAAATAGACCCGGTCCTCTTCCAGCATCCGGCAAAACCTCGTAGAATCCTCTTGTTTTCGGACATGCTACGGCCCTTAGGCTCTCTCATCCTTTTCGCCCTCGCCGCTTTCTACCCGTTGATCCTTGTCTATCTCGGACTTGCGTACGGAGGACTAGTATTCTGGGGCGCACTTGCAGGCTCGCTGGCGATCATCTACATCGTAATATCCCGGCTCGGCTATGCTAGAAACTTTGAGGGTCGGGGTCAGCCCGTCCTGAAGAGTCTGACCATCCTTGCCCTGGGTTTCGGACTGGCCGTCGGCCTATATCTCTCGATCTTCAACCTCAGAGGATTGACTTTTCCTGTTGCCATAGGCCTCTGCATCTTGGGGCTAGCATATTATCTACGGAAATAATCCTAGCGACCTGTTCCACTGCTCATCGCTTCTTCCGCCTGATCCTCATTTGCCCAGTCAATCTTCTATCGATCGCAAACGACCCAATTCCTGTGACGAGCGCCGCACTGACGATCAGCGGCATGGCATAATCAGTCGCTGTGGAGACATTGAAGAAGAGGTGGGATCCTTGGGCCCATGCTCTGGCAGGAGCCACGAGATCCAGCGATGACTGATAGTAGGCTACGACCGGGCGGTAGAGCTGCCCCTCGGGAGTGAGGAGTGCTACCGTCAGATTGTAGGGCGTCGCGCTGTAGCTCCATCTCGATGAAGAATCGAGGGGCTCGTACGTGTTGCTCCACTTGGAGATATCGGGTACCCAGGAAAAATCTAGAAGGCTGAAGGTCTGGGTCGTGGATGCAGGGATCACGGCGTTCAGGAAAACGGCCCCGTTTAGATAGAAGCGATACTTGTTGGTTCCCGTTGTCGGGAAGTTGTCGAGCGGTTGGAGAAGATATGCACTTCCAACGTTGTTAAGCTCGGTGCCGTTAAACAGAGTCGAGTTCGTGTCGCTCATCGACAAGAGCGCCAGGCTAAAATTGACGAGTCCCCCTGTGTCTGAGCTGGCACCATCGACCACGACTTTGTAGTTCTCCTCGATCATTGACAGTTGGCTGGACAGGTTTCCGATCACGGCCTGAAGCGTGATGTCTCGGACGCGAGCCGATGGCACGAGTCTCTGCATCGCCGTGTCCATAGGCCGCTCAAGCTGCTGTATCAGGGTCGAGTTTGACCCGTCGACCAGAAAACGCCCTTGCGGTAGATCAGTAAAGTTCTCCAGTAGCTGAAGAGTCATGGTAATCGAGACGGTGGATGAGCCAACGGTGATGCTGACGGGTGCCGCCCTAGAATTCTGGACGATCGTAGGGGTCACGATCAGTGCGAGAACCAGCAATGCTCCCAGCGCTTGTCGTGTCGCTGAAACCATAGGCCCACCTCCGCGACTCCTTTCCATGTGCTTTTACTTGGCATCTATTAAACTCGGTCAAGCTCCAGTGTTGAAAAAGGAGGTCGAGCGATCTTGATTCGCCCCAAAGCTTAATTCAAGCTAGAACCTCGGAATCATGTCCCTCTTGAGAATGACGACCCACACATGCCACCAGTCCTAGACGTGCAAGAATTAACCACCCACTATCTGACACTCAGAGGCTGGGTGAGGGCCGCCGAGAGCGTTTCGTTCCAGGTGGAACCGGGGGAAGCCATGGGTATTGCGGGCGAGTCAGGATGTGGGAAGACGACTGTCGCCCTCTCGCTGCTCAAGTTACTTCCCTCGGGGGGCAAGATTCGAAAGGGCAAGGTCATCTTCGATGGTACAGATCTGGTTCCCCTGACAGATAACGAGATGCGGAAGATTCGCTGGAAGGGAATCTCGATCGTTTTTCAAGGTGCGATGAATGCGTTTAACCCAGTCTACAAGATTGGCGAACAGATTGTTGAGGCCATAAGACTCCACGAGTCCATTGACAAGAAAACCGCCGTGGACCGCGCGAGAACGCTTCTGGAGATGGTGGGGGTTGAGCCTGAACGTCTGAACAACTATCCGCACGAGTTCAGCGGTGGCATGAGGCAGAGGGCACTCATCGCAATGGCGCTCGCGTCGAGCCCTAAGCTTCTGATCGCAGATGAACCTGGAACCGCGCTTGACGTTATCGTCCAGGCGCAGACCTTGAAGTTGATGCGGGATCTCAAGGATAAGCTTGGCCTCTCAATGATAATGATAAGTCACGATCTCTCGATCATAGCGGAGACATGCGAGAAGGTCGCAATCATGTACGCTGGCAGAATAGTCGAGTATGGTGATGCAGAAGCTATCTACGGCGAACCCTTGCACCCGTACACTCAGGGGCTCATCAAGGCCTTTCCCAGCATCAAGGCCAGTAAGACTCGAATGTCGTCTATCCCTGGAACGCCACCGGACCTGCTCAACCCTCCCTCAGGTTGCAGGTTCAATCCAAGATGCCCATACGTTATGGACGTATGCTCGAAAGTTGTCCCACCCTTGGAAAAAGCGGGAAAGGGCGACCACCTGGTTGCCTGTCATCTCTACTAGGAGGATATGACTTGAGCGAAGATTATGTGCTCAAGGCTGAGAACTTGAAGAAGTACTTTCCGCTCAAAAAAGGTTTCCTGGAGACGATCCTATCGAGGGAAGAACAGACGGTCAAGGCTGTGGACGGTATCAACCTATTCGTGAAGAAAGGCGAGATTCTAGGTCTCGCTGGTGAGAGTGGTAGCGGCAAAACGACGACAGGGAGGCTTCTCATCAGATTACTGGATCCGACGGAGGGATCCATCCATTTCCGTAGCCAGATCATCAAGAACCTAGACCGGAAGGAACTCCAGGATCTCGAATCAAAGGGAGTCATTGGAAAGGACGGCATTGTGGAACTTTCAATGCTGAAAGAGAAGGACATGCGTAGGCTTCGGAGAGAGATGCAGATCATCTTCCAAGATCCCTTCGAGTCCTTGGACCCCCGGATGATGATCAGGGACATCGTCGCCGAACCATTAAGGGTCCAGAAGGTCTGTAAGACTGGAGAAGAAGAGCTAGAACTGGTGAAGAAGAACTTGGAGGATGTTGAGCTGGTGCCTCCTGAAGAGTTCATGTACCGTTTCCCCCACGAGCTGAGCGGGGGCCAGCGTCAGCGTGTGGCTGTCGCCCGCGCCTTTGTCCTGAATCCGGTGTTTGTAGTGGCGGATGAGCCGGTGTCAATGCTGGATGTTTCCATCAGGGCTGAGATTCTCAACCTGATGATATCCCTTGTCGAGAAGAGGGGATCATCGGTCATTCTGATCACTCACGACTTGGCCGTCACTAAGCACGTCTGTGATCGTGTTTCAATAATGTATCTGGGCAAGATCATGGAAACCGCGAGTTCAGCGGCAGTCATCGACACGCCTCTTCATCCATACACGATGGCTCTCATCGCAGCCGTGCCTGTTCCAGACCCGAACTATAAGCGGACAGATGTTATCGGTGGAGAGATTCCCAGTCCCGTTGACCCGCCCCACGGGTGCAGGTTCCATACGAGATGTCCTTACGCGCATGAGAGGTGCACGATGGAAGAGCCACAGCTTGTAGAGGTGGAGAAGGAGCATTTTGTTGCCTGTCATCTCTACACACGTTAGAAACTAGTCATGGACGGGTTGCGACCGGGAGTTAAGCATCCCCTCCTCATCGTATGGGGGTCCGTAATCTACGTCAGAGTAGCATTCTGTTGAATGGGTGCAAGCTGGGTTGGAAGCCCCAACACCTTGTCTAAGAACGTGGACATCTCAACGACTAGACTAACAGCCGCCGTAATATTCGGATGGTGAGCCTCATAGAATGCCTGTAAAGCCGTATTGTCTTGGGAGCCAACCGGGATGGTCAGGTTCCAAGATGCGCTTCCTTTTGGGGGAAGGGCTTGCCCAATCTCTAAGAGGCCTTCTAAGGGGGTGTTGTAGAACAGGGTATAATTGAGAGACGCGAAATATGCTGTGCCGATGATGAGGGTTACCTTCAGGCCGGAATAATCTTCAGGGTTCGTCCCTAGTATCTGGATAACTATCCTGCTTGTATTCGAGCTAAGCTGTTGCAGGCTAATGGCTTGGACCGTGAACTGCGCCTCATCGAGAGCGGCATAGAAGAGGAAGTATGTCCGTGCTTCAAGCACAAGATTGACTGCTGACGCCGCAGTCAACACGACGAAGCTCCAAGCGATAACTCTTCTCCAGTTGATATGAAGCTTCATCTATGCCTCGATCCGTCTTCTTTTGGCCAGGGTTGTCCAGAATAAGGATTACACTGCGTGTCCCAACTCGCGTCAAGGCAGGCCTCGTCGTTTTGGGCTGGGGCATCTTCCTTGCTAGCTCTGCCGTCACAGCTGTGCTGCAGGGGCTCCTTCTCCCCGCAAGGTTCTATGGTGGAACCAATACACAGGCACCGGTTGGAGTCGGCCTCTTTTTCGCTGCAATATTCGGGGTATCGATCCTTGCAGGCGCCGTCCTCGCAGATGCCGCGACGGCTCTCTTAGGAGCCTTCGGATCATACATCATCGGAGTCGGGCTCACCTTCCTGGCTCTCTCAATACCAACTCTCCAGAGTCGGGTGCCTCCAGCCCTTGTCAGTGATGCCGCGGTTGTTTTCACCTTTACAGTCTTCTTCCCGTTTCCGATTCCAATCATTCTCATCGGTGGGCTTCTGGGAGTTGGGCTGTCCGATCGTCTTTAGCTCGACAAGCTCGACAAGAAACGCCTTGAAGATTTTCGCACTCACAGGAAAGCGGCAGAACCACCGTTAGCATTAGTCCTCAGGCCTAGTCTTCATTCCTCAAACGGCCAGCGCAAAGATCACCCAAGATTTTTTTATGCCAGGCCTATCGCAATGTCTGACGTCTCGGTGCCAGCAATCTCCATGGACACAGACGTTGCATACGCGCAAAACTGGATGGCATAGACGCTAGTTAAAAAAAAAATCGCGATCGCGAAAGCATGGGAAGTTCGTTCTAGGTAGCATTCCTTTGCATCTTGTAATTGGCGTCAAGTCACACGTGTAGTACCGGTCGATCTGAGAGGTCTCGTCATTGGAATAGGAACCGCTCAGAACATTCATCAGTGTGCAGGGGGCTACGGATATAAATCTCGAGGAGTTATCGCCTATGCAGGTGGGCGATATCTGTTCTTGGGAATAGCGGCATGTACAAGGAAATTGTCCGCTGGGTTCACTCTCTTGCTAACTCTGACCATGACCGTCTCACCTAGCCATTTTTTCACATCCTCAGCCCTCCAGCCCCTCTCACCACTTACAGCGAGCTTCGTCTACTCTCCAAAATTCATCTTGATCGGAGACAGCGTAAACTTTACCGCAATAGTCTCAAACGGTACGGCACCCTATACCATTTCTTGGAACTTTGGAGACGGCCAGAACGGAACCGGGATTGAGATCTTCCACAAGTTCACGTCCCCGGGCACGTACGTCGTAAACGTCACGGCAACAGATTCAAACAGCCAAACAAAGTCCAACACCTGCCCTGAAAATTCCACCGTTTGCTCAATGACGGTTCAGGCCTGGCCAGTACAACGCTTCGGTTGGCTGATACACTGGAACATAACTCAGACAGACGGTATAAACCTCTGGAACATAACCGACAATGGAGTTCTTGTCATACGAGACGTCAGACTGGCCGGAGTGCAAGTGCTATACAAGAACATCCAAGGATTTGGGATCTGTACGGGTTTGACTGGAGGCACTTGTATCTGCGGACCCTTCTATGACGAGCCAGTAGCCCTGTATGGGCCGGCATCTAACGAGATGCTGGCCAAGGTGAATGGCGAGATATTTTATGAAAACTCAACGGATATGTTAAACAACCCATACTTCCAGATCCGTGCTGCATATCGAGTAGGAGGATACCACTACCAGGAAATCTTCCGGTTCTACCCCAGCGGAAGATGGGATACGGAGATGACTATCGCCAGAGGCGGATGCGACTTGGACCACGTCTACGAGCCACACTGGCGCTTCGATCTAGCCACCGGCAATGACTCATACGATACGATGAGCACGTATGTGCCGAGCGGAGCCTGGCAGGACCTAATCTGGGAGGGCAACTACACAGATAACGGGTTCAGAGACTTATCACATAGCGGTTCTGAGTGGCGGTTCGGAGATGAGGGCAGATACTACTACATAACCCCCACAATCATCAGAAGGGACCTTGACCTTCCCTACATGCCCTCTAACCTGATACTACTATTAGGTAGACCGAATGAGATAGAGCTCTCTCACCCAGAGATTGGAATAGAGAACCCTGTAGAGTTTGTCAATGGCGAACTAGCGTTCAGGCATGACATCGTCTTCTGGTTCATCCCCCGTATCTGGGACCACGGCCCAGCAAACCCCGCCCCACCCAAGGATATCACACTATCCTTCTATCCCTATGGGTCATGGCTATGATCTTCCAGAAGACGATCCCGCTTACACGTGTCAAACTTACCGCCATCATCCTAATCGGCATCGCCGCTATCATGATTCCAGTGGCAGCATCCTACTACTACCAGACTTCCCAGGCCGTTAGCCAAGCCAATGCCACCGGTCCACTCTTCATTAGTTGGGGAGACCCCGACCTGACGCCGCAGACATCACAGGGTACGGGGTGGGAGTCCTTGACCATCACAGGAATAGTCTCACAGCTACCAAATCTGCCCGGATACTATAGATACAAAACGATCAGCCTTGAAGGTAAACTTCACGCACAATGGATGGACAACAGCGGCTTCTTCGTGCTCGACTCAAACTTCTCCCTCTCATCCTATGAGACTCTGTACCAAGAGACGACCCTCAACCCATCCACTGACTCTTTCTATGTCTCCTTCATGGATTATTCAGCATCAATCCAAGTCAACGGCACCGTCACGAGCACTTCAGGAGAGGCAGGAATCAAGGCCGCCGTCCCAGGCTACTTCGAGCAACGCGGACAATCCCGAATTACAACATTCATCATCTACGCTCCATCGCTTGGCGACCCCCAATTCGTAATCCAATGGTCCCAGACAAGCCAAACCCTCGATGGAACGCGACTCCCAGCTGCAACTCAGTTCAGCCAGACGATCAATATCACCGGATATAGCTGACGACCGTTGTTAATATTCTAGAAATATGGTGAGCCGAAAATCCGCGTGGAATCATGGAAGACCAAAAGACGCTCATATCTCCCGCAGTAATCTTCGGATTCTCTATCATTGTCCTGCTTCTGGCAAGTCTCTATCCGACAGTAACCATCGCTAGTCTACTCGGCGGCAAAACTGAGCTAGCACCCCCTCCCTCCGACCCGCTAGGAAGCTTTGAAGGAAGCGGGACCCCGGCAATCATCTCATGGACAGGAGATGGGCAGCGAATTAGCAACCCATACTTTTCTTCCGGGTCGCTGGCTCCGTGGGTCGAGACACAATACAATGCCAGATCTGGCTCAGACGCGATCATCACGTCACCAGGCTACCTCCATACGAATAGCGCCCAACTGACGGTGCTATCAGGAAATCTCTCGGCGGTATCATACGTGTCTCTGCTAAATGACTTGAGCCAGGGCCACGTCGGTTTCGGCTCGAGCGAGAGGCTTCGAGCAGCAATTCTTCTGCAGCAGCTTACGGGAACGAGCGTCGACGATAGAGTAGAGGTAAGCCTCGATATCACCAGCTCGACAGGTGGACAAGTAGCAGTTCACTACGTACTTGCGCAGGGCCCCGTGCTCCCATCCAACAGTTCAACCGATGCATACTACAATGCTGGCGTAACGCCGGCAGGACAATGGGTCACTATTGATCGAAACGTGGCTTCAGACGCGGCATCTGCCTTTCCCGGCCTCTTTCCTTCTCTAGACTCGGTTTCTGAAGTGACCCTCACAATCTACGCGCAGACCATGCCAGGGCCTCCCAACCAGGATCCTCACATAAAGTACTGGGATATGAACAACGATTCTAACTGGGAGGAGGGAGAACCGGTTATCTACGACGTGAACAATACAAGTGTTTACGAATCGGACGATCCTGTCATTGGAGGATGTTACCAAGTGCCTGGCAACCAAACGTTTCTGGGTAACCCCATACCCTGCTCTTCCGCCCCTTCTCCAGGACAAGCCCTCTCTGTCAGCCCTCTCCTCAAGTTTGTGGATGCTAGCGGCACAGGCGTCTGGGGACCAGGCGAACCTATCATCTACGACTGCACAACGATCTCAGGCCTCTGCAACGCAAACATCTACTACTTTTATGACCCGGTCATAGTTGGACCCGTGCCACCGGTGGGCACGCTGTTGATGAAGACGGTCCAGAACAAGAGCAGCTCGCTCTTCGGCATGATTGAGTTGTACTCTGCATCTGGCGGCTCCGAGTGGGTGACCAACGGAGGATTTGAAGCAGGACTCACCGGTTGGGGTCCCACCTTCAACTATACAGTCTCCTCAGCAGCATCCTTCACTGGAGGTCAAAGTGCAGTTGGGACTGCGACCAACGGCACCAGTGAGCTTGCCCAGAGCATAGACGCAAGACCGCTGATCGATAGTAGTACAGCATTCAAGGCAGCCGTCAACATCGCAACCATGCCGACTACGTCCTCGAGGAACATTGTCGACATCTGGTTGGGCCTTGTTGACAGCCAGTTCAATCCAGTCTCCCTCTACTACGTCTACGACACAGGCGACGGGAGCATACCCAACAACCGGACAGACACAATATACCGCAAGGTAGCAGGATTTGGAACAATCAATCAGTGGTTATCGATCAATGATAGCCTCGCCCAGGAGACAACCGCCTTCAACCTTCTAGGATACAAACCACCCTACAGCGTCGAACTAATAGTCCTTGAAGTCGCAGCTCAAGGCTCCCCAACCACGACTACAGCGTACTTCGACAACCTCTCACTCCACGCTGCATCCTACATAGGCACGGCATCCTCCAAATTCTACGCCTCAGACGGGCTCAACACAACATACCTCTACACGGCCTCCGGCATCCCCCAGGGATCATTATACCTAGAGATACCAAGAGGAGAAACGATCCTCAACATAACATCACCAGAAGGCACGGCCATATACACAAACGAGTACACGACAATAATCATTCCCGCCTGCACGATAAACCCGTGCACACCCAGTCCTAGGGCTATCTACATCCCAGACAGCACGTTCTTCAAACACAGCCCGGTAGGAGACTGGCGAATCTACGCCACATCAACAGATCCTATAGCCAACGTTTACGCGGAAGACCCTACAAGCCAGCAACCAGTCCAGAACGTCAATGTAGGATCCGTTGTCAACCTCGTTTCCCAGACAAAAGACCCCTTCGGACAACCAATCGGCGGCGTCCAGGTCAACCTGACACTCTGGAACACAAGAAGTGGAGTAGAAGTGCAATCCTGGCTGAGTACAACCAACACTCTCGGCTGGGGAAACGTCTCAAGCATCACACTCCCACTCCCAGGCACTCCCCCAGGCATCTACAGCCTCCAAGCCACTGTCAACTCCACCTACACAGGAATCCGAACCTTCCAAGTCCCGGTCCGCTACCAGGTCACTATCACCATTAGCATTTCAGCAGCCCAAATCTTCATGGGTGCTGGCGTCACAATATCCGGCACAGTAATAGAGACAGCCTCCTCCAGTCCCGCGCACGGAGTTAACGTAACCATATCATACCGACTCGCAGGAAACAGCCAGTGGACCATTCTAGGAAACGCGACCTCTGACAACTCTGGACAGTACTCGTACACGTGGAGCCCTCAGCAGGGCGATTATCAAGTGAAAGCTTCAACAGGAGATGCTACCATCAGCCCCACCGAAAGCAGTGCCCTCCAACTTTCAGTCGGGCCCCCAGGGTTCTTCCAACAATACTGGCCGCTGCTACTTGGGATAGGGGCAGTCGTTGCGGCGATAGCCGTCATAATGGTCATCCGATTGCGGAAACAGAGACCCTAGACGAAATCTCAACCCCGACAGCAAAGAGCGTCCTCAAATCGCTAATTATCAGCCACGTTTAGAAGGCAGTTACTCGAGACATGAGAATTGCTACTGTTTCGGCCGTCTTCGTCTGAGGAAGAGAAAGACAGCAACGACCGCGACGACAGCTGCGACTAGCCCTCCAATCTCCAGCATACTAGTGAAGCTTAGAGCACTTCCGCCCGACCGTTGGACCACCTTCAACACGAAGCTAGAGGCATGAGTAGTCCCTGCGGTGCCGGTCACGGTCAAGGTATAGTTACCGGTTTGGCTGGCAGTGCAAGAGACCGTTGCCGAGCCAGATCCGGTTATGCTACTGGGAGTAATTGCTCCACAAGTTACGTCGCTCGGCACAGCATCCGTCAGGTAGACAACTCCAAAAAAACCATTGAGGGCCGTTATGGTTATCGTCGAGGTTGAAGGTGCTCCGGGATTCACTTGTACAGGCGAAGAGGCCGCGATCTGAAAATCTTGAAACGAAAAAATGACGCTCGTCACATTCCCGACCGTGCCACTTGTCGCGAGCACAGCTATACTATAATCGATTGCATCAGACGAAGAGCATGATAAAGTCGAGTTCCCCTTGGTGCCAAGGACGATACTGTTCGGGGTGAACGTGCAGGCTAGACCTGTAGCCGGACTACTAGTCTCGGAGAGGTCCACCGCTCCGGTAAAGGTACCGTTCGAGGCTACGATAATAGTCGAATTCGCTTGAGAGTTGACCGGAGCTGTGTCGCTTGTAGGGGTAGCGTTGAGATCGATACCGGGAGAAGTCACCGTCACCGTCCTGCTTGTAGTGTCATTATTCGACACATTGTCTGTTATTGTGAGAGAGACCGTGAACCGAACCACAGAGGAGTATGTATGAGTGATTGTCGGACTGCTGACCATAACCCTGTTTCCGTCACCGAAGTCCCAAGAATATGATGCGATTCCAGCACCAATAGACGGCTTGCTAGCCGAACCATCGAACGAAACGCTCTGTTCGACCAGGGGCGAAGATGGTGTGTAGACGAACGAGGCTGCCGGCAGAAGTCTGAACGTGCCATACATGGTCCCTAAATGGTACAGGCACAGGTACGTCCAGTCACCACCACGAGGAAATATCGTCTCATTGTAGACGGGCATCATTGGAAAGTTGCCTCTTATTACCGGGGTAAATGTGAAATTCACATAGACGACTGTAGAGTAGAAAATCGGAGAAGTTGTCGCGGATTGGTTTGCGTCGACATACCAGTTGTGGACATCCCCATCGGCGCTGAGGAGCATAATGGTAACGACATCCCCGCTCGAAACCATCATCGTCGGACCAGGAATGGTGTGGTTCCAGCCGTACAATCTTGTACCGTTCAGCCAGAAGGTTCTGTGCACGCTTGCAGAAGAAGGATCAGGATGCGTCGCGGACGTATTAGAAAGAACTCTCACTCCAGGCGGAAGAGTAAAGGCAATGAAAATGATCAGTAACAGAACCACTGGGAACAGACGAGCCTGCCTCACTAATCTTTGGATAGGTATCAAAGCAGCCACAGAATGCATGAGACTGCTCTGACACAAAAAGTCATCAGACCGTCTTTGGCTTCAAGAGTAGCGGCCAATGTTGTGCGAAGAATTTTCCTCTGAGGTATGATGGGTCACACATCAGAAATAATGCTACCTGCTCGAGGCTCTCAGGGTCAACTTCTGCCCACCCTCCGGGCTGATCAGTGATGCAGTGGTCGTATTCCGCCCTTACGGTCTACGGCCCATTTTGCCATTCCTGTCACTCTCGTTGAGAGGCTTCCGGGAGTCGAACTATCTATCGATTATGACTCCAAAAGAAACCGTCAACGGACTTATGTTGGGAGAATTTGAACTTACCAACCCTGTACAATCTCTTCATCGCATGGGTCCAGTTTCCATCCGCGGACACGATGACCGCTCATGGCGGATGCAAACCCGACGGCATGCCCCGTCCACCCTGAGTCAATGGAGATGTCTACTTCACTGTCTCCGGCCCGGACACGGCCTCGGAACCGTCTGGAGTCGCCCCATCCGAGTCAACAATGACAACACAACCGCCGACCAGTTCTTCCCCTGCTCACAGTCCAGCCCAACGGAGCAATCACCATAATCTTCGGCGACAGACGGCTAGGCCCGAACAACACAATCTACAACGCATTCTCGGCCACCAGCACCAACCGGGGCGATAACAACCATCGACCAGATTCAGCTTCCCCTTATTCCACCAGCGGGCCAGGTGAGTGAGAGTACGGTCTGGAACACGACAGGACCAACGCTGTAGCCTTACAAGCTCGAAGCAGAGGTCGACCCTGTGATAATAATTATCAAGGGCAGGTCCATCATTACCGAGAATGATACCTCAAACAACAGCAGCACCACATATATCCAATTTGACGAGCAAATCCCTTCTGCTCTGCCTCCCATCTTTGTCCAGTTCCACTGGAGGCCCCGAGTCTCCCTAACGACTCCTGGGCTTGGTGCGGGAAACCAGACATTTGTTGCAGGCATCTACAATCTTAACAACTCCACCAAACTCTATGTCAGCATCCAGATCAGCGGAACGGACCAGACAGGCCACATAGCTTTCACAACCACGTCAGGATCCTTACGGTTGCTTCCCCAGCAAACCCAGGCCAACATCCCGAATACTTTTGCTATTCAATCTTCAGATGTCGGGCTGACTTTCGTATGCGCTGCCATATTGTTGTGGCGAGTAGATCAAACCACTATGAACATGACAAGCACCCAAAGAGGGGCTGGAACACCAAGGAGTGCGTCCTTAACTTTGATTCCCTTGGAACTAGGTACACCCTCCCCTGATATTCCTCGCCTATGGCCATAGCCCAGACCCATAGTTATCAGTGGTCCGGCCTTCACAATCCGCCGAGTGGCAAACACAGAGCAACAAGGACAACGGTCCAACAAGTCTAACCCGAACAACCAAGCATACTGGATTGCAAGCGCGAGAAAAAAAGGCAGCAACAGCCCGCTCGAATCCAATCGGTCATATCTCAGTCTTCAAGTTCTCGCAACTGCGTATCAAAAGCTCCTGAGAGAGAATCGAGAAATCTGTGATTACGTCGCAGGCAGAGGGGGCAGGGTTGAGCTCCTTGTTTTTCTTGCTTCCGATTACAGCGTTGACCTGTGGATGGAAAGGGCAGCTAGAACGGTCGCCCAAGTAAGGGATGGCGGAAAGGTGGAGGCGACGGTTCCGTACTGTCCAGCCACCCAGACGATTGCTGGGTTGGAAGGGTCTCGGGCGGCTTCGAAATAGTCGCCGTATCGGCATCCTCTGTCAACGGTGCAAGAGGACAAGTCCGGCGCGGAGCCTGCCGCTACTATTACTGGCTGTCCCAGGCTGTCTCGGTCCACGGCCGTCTGGGCCGAGACCATCATTGAGGGATAGCTCGTCAACGATGCCTCGCCGAAAACGACCAATAGGTTTCCCCGCCGATCAGGGGATACCGCAGGATAGTAGTAGTACTGTCCCGGAGCGCCTATGTCGAAGTCTTGAGCAACATGGAGGGTTCGAGTGTCTATCTGAATCAAACGAACGCAGGAGCGGGTTTGATTATCGGCGGTTGGGATGCATCCGTCGTTTAGACTTATCCAGAGCATCCCCCTGTCCCATTTCGCATCAAGCACCCGGTTGTCACCTGTGTCTAGGCGATAGAAGGAACCCAGCTGGGGCGCCTTGGGGGGAGAGGTCATTGGGGAGAGGGAGAGGTCTGTCGCGTTGATGGTGATGGGCCCGGGCGGGACACCAGTCACTCTGAACAATCTTGCGCTGTCGGGGTGGCCGTCGTAAGTGGTGATCATGTAGAGAGTGGTTGTTGAGCTGAGGGCTTGAGCGGGATGAACAGCGTACACGTCGAAGCCTAGAATCGAGGTGCTGTAGACGTTCTGGCCAGCTAGAAGATCGCTCTTGTTGAAGATCCAGTACTGAACGCCGAGGCAGCCATTGACCGAGACGGCAATCTTGTCATCGCTCACTCCGAGCGTCGGCTGGTCCGGGATACAGGCTTGCGTCGAGTTGATCGGGAAGGTCCACCAGCCACTTGTGGGGTCGGTTGTCTTGGAAACGGCGAGGTAGATGATTCCCGTCAAAAAGTCCTCTGTTTACAGAAACCATCTCTGACTACTCGTATCGTACAAGACTCTCGAGTCGAAGAAATGGCCTCCTACGCCGAAGAAGGACTGAAGCGTAGTAGCCTTGGCTAGGGTTCCCTGTTTTGTGTAGACAGTGACCACAGAGTTGACCGTTTCTACGACATAGACGGGTCCGGCCGCAATTTGAACGTCTGCGGGGTACCACGGATTCGCGTTTCCATACATTGTTCCGTTAAAGTGTACGATGATGTTTGGAGGCTTGGTTGCCGTGTCAAGGATGCCCGCGGATGACCCTTCAGCCACTGAACTAGGAGTCAGCAGGACAAGAAATAGTAAGACCATAAGCAAAGTGTCCTAGAAGGACGCAGTCGAAGATAAAGGCGTTTCACATACGAATAATCTTGGACTTGGCTAGCGGATGACTGGCGAGCTGTAGTATGAGAGAAAGATGGAGAGGTCGAAGACATCAATTCGTCCGCTCGCGTTTAAGTCCGCCTTGGGGTTGTAGTTTACGCTACCCGCGCTGGTCCCGAATGTTGCCAGTAGAATGCTCAGGTCAAACACGTCGACTGTTCCATCACCCTTGATGTCCACTTCCCTCGTAAGCATGTTGCTGACCGACATTCTCAGTCCGGTGAGTTGGACGGTAAGATCTGAACTCAGAGTGTAGGGGAGGACTGTGACATTGAGAAGGAACTTGGATACCTTGGTCGTGGAATTGACTGACTGTAGCTTGAGGGGGGAGAGCTGAGAGATGCTGAACAGCTTGTTGAAGGTCGTTAGGCCGGATGTGCGGTCCTTGGTAGTGACCGACAACTCTCCGTAAAGTGTGAACTGCACCCTGTTAATGTACAGTGTCCCATTGGTTGTCGACGTTGATGTGTCGAGCGAGAGGGTAGAGTTCAGAGAGGCGGAGACTGTCCAGGGTACTGCAGCGGTGAAGATATCCTGATCCACGCAACCATAGGTCGGGTCCATTGTATCACAGGCGTTCCGGTTATCCGTCCAGACGGGATATACGAAACCTTGCGTGGCCGCGATGGATATGTAGTCGCCCATGAAGTGTTCGAGGATGTTCGGCCCATCCGTTCTCAAAACGATGTTCGGGTTGAAAGAGGTAGAAGTGATCCTGACGCTGCTGGAGAAGCTGGAGCCTCCGTCGAGAGACTGAGCGTAAAAGACGTCCAGGCCCGTTATCGTCCCATTAGCAAGCTGTCCCAGCTGGCTATCATACCAAGCCACAGCTATCCCTCCACCTGCTACTGATATTGTGGAGAAGAAATGCTGGTCAGCAGTAACATCGTTGACAGTTATGGCACTTGACCAGGACAAGCCGCCGTCTGTCGAGCGAGTGAAGAGAACGTTCGAGCTTCCTGTCCTGTAATCATCCCAGACCATGTAGACTCCGCGGGAGTCAGCCGCTATCTGAGGAATGGTGAAGGTTCGGAAGCTGTTACCGGGGAGGGGAGAAGGCAGGAGACCTATCGAAGCCGCCGCGATAACCGTCCCTGCCAGAGTTGAGCCGCCGTTCGTAAGCTTTGAAACCTGTAAGTAGTTGAGAGGATTGCCCGACGCGTCAACAGCAAGAGTGGAAACGTAAACGTTGCCTGCACCGTCGACTGCAACGCCAGGCAGATTACCATAGCTGGAACCGGCAGGAACCTGTATCGGCGTGGAGAATGTTGTCCCCCCGTCAGTGGACCTGGTGAAGACTGAAGTGAACGCCGTGACACCGTTGGGCTGTAGAACGTTTGCGTCGAACACCAGGTAGACTGACCCGTCGCTGGGACCCCCAGTGGTGTCGACTGCGATCCAAGGTTTGTCCGCAGGATTGAATCCGCTGATCACTGTTGTAGCGACGTAAGTGGCCCCGTCGTTTGCATACTTGGCCACAAACGCGGCCTCTGGATAACAGAAAACGCTCGGAGGCACTGCCGTGCAGGACTGCTCAAAGGCAATACCTGCGTAGTAGAGATTGCCAGCGCGGTCGAAGGCCATCACCGGGTCGGAGGTAGTGTTGTAGACGTGGAGCGGCGAGCCGGTCCCTTGGGGTGATGTGTCGCCTGGAAAGCCTGGGAGAAGGGTCGAGCTCCACGTCTGGTCTCCGTCAGTTGAACGGTAGAAGCCGTGCCATCTGTGTTCTCCGACGGCGAGTAGTCTCAGATCCTGAGCCCCCGCAACTATGATGCTAGTGTTATGCGGATCTACCATGATGGTCGGCTCGACCCGTTGACGATCAGGGCTCGCCTCACCCGCAATCTCCACGTTGGTTCCGGGACTAATAGCGGCGGAGACAGCATGTGGTGCATCGCCGCCCGTGACAGCATGGGTGGGAAGGGGTCGCAATCCAACTAGGCCAAGCGTTGAAACCGAGAGGAGAAAGAACAGACGGAACCGGATTCTCACAATCGTTTCTTCCGTGAGAAACACTGTGCTTGCTTATGGGGCTATCGTTTGATCCAAGGTCCCCTGCGCTCGAACACTTTCAATACCTGATGCTAGCCAAGTGTGTGAACGAATTGAAGACGCTACAAGCGCACGGGACACATGCTTGATTCGTTCCATCGTAGAACCGTCCACGACCCTATCCGCGCCTGCATCACTACTGTAGCGTGATCGCGATCATACTCACGATCTTCGTCGTTATCGCCTGCCTCCGAGTTTTGGTATGAGGAGAATAGTGGCGGGGCCAAGGACTAGAGTGGCGAGGATAATTGCCGCATATAGAGTTGGCGCGAGGTAGCTCGGGGTGTTACTCTGGGATACTGTAGCGGCAGTGAGATAGCCTAGTTGGCTGTGATATTGGGGATCAGGCCCCCCAGCGTTCTGAACTGCGTTACCAACGCTCATCCCATGGGTCAGAGACGAGACGAGATTCTGAGTCACAGCGTCGGTGTAACCCGAGCTGACAAAATCAGTCCAACCTACGAAGACGCTAGCACCTTTCTGTATGAAAGCCTTGGCCATTGTTGCTCCTTGGAAGGTACCGCAACCCATGGCGATTACCAGAGCTCCATGGAAGCTACCGTGCATTGAATCAAGGATAAAGCTCGGGCTTATCGTGAAGTAGCTGGCGTCAGCTCCTGTCATTTCTGCGGCGCCAACTCTGTCAAGAAGCTGCTCAAGAACGTATTGCGAAGTACTGTAAGGCTGCGAGGTGACGATCGACTCACCGGCCGTGTGAGAACGAATGATCACGATTGCATAGTTTCGAAGCGGGAGGTTTCGAAATAGTTCGACCGTGACATCCTTTGGGCCGAAGTAGTCTACAGCATAGCCTGCGGCCGTTAGACTTCGATTCACGTTCCTAACAAAGGTAGTGTCATGGTCTGTCATTGAAAGTTCGTCTATCAACACAGCTCTCTGCCCATTGCCGTTTTGAAAAACTGTTGACTGTCGCAATTGGTTCTCTAGGAAGAGTACAGGGCCTCCCAAGATTGCAATTATCAAGACCGAAAGAAGAACTATCTTGCGAAAATTCCTCCTGTTAGGAGCAGAAGCTGCAATACTTGCTCGAACCGCCCCGCCGTGAGAACGTTCTAGAAGGGCCTGTCTAAGAAATGAATCAAGCTCTTGCTCTTTGACTGTCCTATGATCCATCCTCGACGAACATCCATTCAGCTTCTATGTCGGTCGTTACCAATCATTTGGTGGAGGCCTAACCTAAAAGTGTAGGGATTGCTTGAAGCAATCCAGCCACTAAATCTTTTCACCCTTTGGGTTCCTAATCCGCATCACATAAACCGCGCCTAAGACTATTACAGCCGCGATTGAAGCGAAACCAATGTAGGGAGCGAGGAGACCAAGTTTGTCCACCGGAAAAACGGTTCCACCTACAATGGAACTCGGGTTAACCACAAAACCACCCAGCATTGTCGTTGGATGTAACGTACAATAGTACGTGAATGTTCCTTGTGTGGTCGCAGTGAAGGTGATGCTCGTCGAGGGTGGAAAGGCACTAGAGCATGGATCCACACTGGTGCAATCACCGGTGTCTGCGACGCCGTCGTGGTCTATGTCAAGCAAGAACCTGTGAATGATAGTATCTCCGCTGGACAGAGTGATCGTGACAGTGTCTCCCTGCGTCACGGTGATTGTTGGGTTGGGATTGGTAGAACCGTTCCAGCCGGTAGTAGCGAATCCAACGAGCACTATTGAGACGCTTGCAGCGTGAACCTTGGGGACCGTGGGGACCAGATGGGTGGCTGGGGGCGCAATTCCAATAATCACAAAAACTACTATTCCAAGGGCAAGGACTAGCTTCGCTCGTCCTATCATGGCGGGCGGGCCCACTACCGATGTAGAATGTAAATAACACTATCGGTCGATCGTTCCATAGCAACGCGAGGGTGTGAAGGAGAATAGAAGGAAAAAGCGAGGGATCAACATGGGGGTCGTTAGAACTTTAACACTCGCGTCTTGCCACATTGGGATACACTGGTGATGTCGAGGACGAGCTGTTCAGACGCCGAACAGCACTTTTTTTCTACACCAGTGAGCGTGGAAGGTGTCTCGGCGAGTTCGCTCCTTCCCCCATTCTAACCTCTCCGAGCGGCCACAGTGGTATTCTCATTGGACTCATCAGAATATTCAGCGTTGTTCACTTGGAAGCGGGTTCCTGCTGGACTTCTTATTCTAACTCGGTTCGCTCTCCACTATTCTCAAAGAGTTCGACGTGAGAAGCCTATTGATATTGTGCGTCCTCGTCGCGTCGGTAACGGGTATCGCCGTGCTAGTAAGCCAGCTCCGGGCCCTTACGCGTCCGATGCCGCCTCAGAGATGCAGCCCTTCTCCGCCCTCTTTGTAGGAGGTCTATCAAATTTGATAAGCAACGTGCCGTCCACTCAACTTCTTCTCAGTTTGGCATCAGTCCCTCCCTACGTAGTACCGAAGATAGCGGTTGAAGCGGGTCTTGCGGGCAACACAGATCCATCGCATCGTTCGCAAATATTCTCGCGCTTCTCCTAGTAGACCTTCTCATCAAAGAACGATGAGAGCATTCTGAAATGTCAGAAACCAGACCGTTGAATCATGGTCTACGCTTCTCAGAAGCCAATGGCAAAGTGGTGCGGGGGGTGGGATTCGAACCCACGAAGGCCTTCGCCACAGGGTCCTAAGCCCAGGGCAGGCTATCTTCGCGCCTTCTGCCCATTAGACCTGGCTCTGGTACCCCCGCGCAGCAGAATGCTGCAGCTACACTGCAAGACCGTGGGCGAATAAAGACTACCTTGCAGTCCACATCGCCACAGCCGATTCCCGGGGCCTGCCGTAATAATGCAGGCGTTCGGGGAGACATGGAGGGAGGTGGGGCAGAAGATAGGAAACCCAGAACTGTTCTCTCAATCCTTACAAGGCGCAGAACAAGCCCTGATCTGGGATCTGGGAGGAGCATTTCATATGAAGCCCAGTTCACGATGGCATTGATACAGATGGATGCTTCTCGGAAAACGGTTGATTAGCCATTTCTGCGGGACAAGTCTACAATTTCGCCCAAAAATGTTTCAAACAGCAGGAGCACCTTTCCTATAATTTACAAAAAAATTCTTTCCCGCGACACAAAACTCGCGATCTTGAGGGAATTAAGAAAAGGTAATCCTCATTCGAGGAGAAGCGGGAGAAGAAGGAAAAATCCCTGGACAGTCCCTCTGTCATGTGAATGGTTTTGAGCTCTCCCAGAGATACTCGAAGTAGCTCTTCCCAAACCTGACCAGTCCGATATGATCCGAGGAGATGGCCAGCGTCAGCCCCTTCAGCGGATCCTCGCCTAGAAGAATTATTATCTGATCATCATCCGAGATTATTCCCCCGCCAAACATCTGCTCTCTAGTACGGACCTGAACGAGCGTCTTCAATTTTCGGAGAGTCTCCCGGCTCGTGGACTGGGGGACCATCACCGACACCTTGATCCCCTTCTCCTTCATCAACCCGAGTATGGGTAGCGCAATCGAGACGATCGGATCAGGCGCCACTGGCATCGCAACGAAAAGCTCTCTGCTTGTCCGTCCAAGAGTCTCCCTGATCTTGTCGAGGATATTGTTCTGGCCTCTCACGATCCAAATGTCCGGTTTCTCCCTGACACCCTTCTTCTCATAGAGCGGCTGAAGCTCTTCCATCGCGTCCGCCTGGCTTGATTTCAGCGTCGTCTCTAACCTGGCCCTCGACGATTCTAGAGCGGTCGAGGGAGCCTTGGGATAGTACTTGCTGGGCCTACCTTGCTCTGTCTCGACCCATCCCTTCCGCTCAAGATTTCCCAGAATCTCATAGATCTTCGAGTAGGGAATAGAAGCAGTTCGGCTGAGCCCGCTCGCAGCCTGGGTGCCCGATTCGACTAGTGAAACGTAGACCTTTGCCTCGTACTCGGTCAGTCCAAACTCCTTCAGCGCTCTCCTCGTCTTCTCGCTGACAGACATTGATTCCCTAGCCGAGCTTAGACGAAGTGACTTGGTTAAATTGTGCTCGTCGACTCTGGAATCTTCTCGAAGAGAAATGATGACATCTAACCTAGACTCAAATCATCAGCCGAGCGCTCGGCGACGGGCCCTTGGTCGTCGGGACGAAAGAGAGTGTAAATACCTTCCCATGCCCCTAGATCAAAAGAAGAATCTTCAGGATAATGGACGGACTTGATCGACAAGAACTCTGTTCTCAACAGTCTCCGCGGAGTCCTTGACCCGGAGATCGGGATAAGCATCGTCGATCTCAACATGGTCCGAGACGTGTCGATAGAAGGTAGCCATGTCAAAGTCACCATTGCACTAACGGTCGCTCACTGTCCTCTTGCAAAGACCCTCCAGACAGATGTCGAGAAAGCCCTGAAGAAATCGAACGAGGTAAAATCCGTCTCCGTAGAGACGACGGCAATGTCCAAGACAGAGTTGAACGAACTCAGAACTCAGCTCCAGAACAAGGCAACCCAGACCCAACCAGCGCAGGGAAATAGTCCGGGCCCAGGCATCGATCGGCTGGGAAAGCGCGATTTGAGAAACATAATCGCGATCGCGTCGGGCAAGGGTGGAGTCGGAAAGTCTTTCGTCACTAGCATGCTGGCCGTCCAGCTCCGAAGGCTGGGATACGAAGTTGGAATTCTAGACGCGGATTTGACAGGGCCTAGTATCGCGAAGGTGTTCGGGCTCAAGGAGCGCCCTTCCAAAAGCGCCACCGGCCGCATAACCCCCGTTCTAACTAGGACTGGGATCAAGGTGATGTCGATCAACCTAGTTCTGGATGATCCGGAGATGCCTGTCATATGGAGGGGCCCAATCGTGAACAGTGTCATTCGACAACTCTACTGGGAGGTTGACTGGGGATCCCTACACTATCTCCTCGTTGACCTTCCTCCTGGAACTAGCGACGCCCCGCTAACAGTCCTCCAGTCCTTGCCATTAGACGGAGTCATCGTCGTATCCTCTCCCCAAGAACTAGCCTCCCTAATCGTCACCAAAGCGGTGAACATGGCGAAGAAGATGAACGCGGAACTGCTAGGCTTGATAGAGAACATGAGCTTTCTAACATGCCCGCACTGTGGTAAGGCGATCAATGTCTTTGGAGAGCCGCAGGGAGAGAAACTAGCAAAACAGCTCGGCGTAACATTCCTAGGCTCGGTCCCTGTAGACCCGATTATTGCGCGATTGTCTGACCATGGCCAGATTGAGGACTACGTTGCACCTGTCTTTCAGACTGTTGCAGACGAGCTTCGAATCAGAGCGTCTCAACACGCTCAACAGCTCATGCAGGGTCTCCCGATAGCATGGTCCATTCAGCCCTCGGAGAGTTGACTCGAACGTCATCCGAGCGTATTAATACTCGGAGTCGCCTATCAACAGGAGTCGAGTGGGGCAACCTACCTCGCAAGATGACCTCTTGATGATCGTGACCAAGAAGAAAACACGGAGCAATAAGGCCAAATCAAAGAAAGTCTCAAAGAAGATCACTAGGCAGACTGGTGCCCATAACCAAAAGCCTCAAAGAAAATCACTTTCAAAAGTGGTTGTTAAGGGTCCAATAGCCCCGAGCCTCCCATTGCAGGCCCGACCTTCGCCGCCCCAAGCCTTGGATGATTCCCGAGTCTTCACTATAGAGATAGATTCGATTCGCGCTGAGACTACGATCGGGGATCTGATAGTCGCTTTTCCGAGGACAAGGGACGTTCTCATGAAGCATGGACTAAGGTTTGATGTTGAGGAAGCTGGATATCTTTACATGACGCTCAACGTATTTTCGGCTATTCACGGTCTCGTTCTGACCGGGCTCCTCCAAGAGCTAGATATTGCCTCGAAGGAACTGCCTCTTCCACCTCTCGCTCCTCCTATACGTCAAGTAATCTCACCTCCGGCAACCTGACACGTCGATTTCATTAGATCTCCTCTTCTGCTCAGGTCTAAAGCAAGAGAGAAATGCATCCATGTAGTTTCGCGAGTGGATGGGAGCCCGAGCAAGAATCCTGATTACGGGTTTGGTCCAGGGGGTCTTCTTCAGAAGAGAGATGACTGACCTTGCGAGGAGACTGGAAATATCTGGGTGGGTGAGAAATCTTCCGGATGGTAAGGTTGAGGCTCTAGCCGAGGGAGAGAGAGCGCGATTGGACGAGCTGATTCGATTCTGTCATGTTGGTCCGCGAGGTGCAGTCGTTAGAAAAGTCGAGGTTGAGTGGTCAGACTATTCGGGAGAGTTCAGAGGATTCAAGATCACGAAATGAAGGAGCACGAGCAGCGTTAGTAAGGTTAGAACCATGAACAAAGGAGGTCTTGGGGTTTTGAGTTTTCGTCTGTTACCAAAAGGTAAAAGAAACCGCGTTCAAGGTCTTCGGCCGCTCCGGTGGTGTAGCCCGGTTTAGCATAGCGGCCTTTGCCTCAAGTGTGTCGGGGCGGCCAGTCGAATCCTAGATCGGGGAGGCTTGCAGGAAAACAAGCCCCAGAGCCGTTGATCGCGGGTTCAAACGCGGCAGGAAGCTGCTGAAAGTCCCGCCCGGAGCACCATCATTCAGAATCTCGATCTCGTTTGGAAGACAAACCGCCTACAAAGATGGTTTGGTCGTTGTGAACGGTCGATCTACATGCTCTCGTAGAATTTGCGCGCCAAATTCACTGCATCTTGGGATCGGCTCGCGATTGTCTTGTATTCCGGTCGACGGTCTCCCGCAATCGTAGAGGCCTTTTCGAAAAACTTCCTGACACTCTCTGAATCTCCACGGTATAGCGCGATCCCGCCCGCAATCCTGTAC
>WNGG01000992.1_pt1 | contig 39618 bp, 31 predicted proteins | sample 5400661 | NCBI WGS metagenome assembly WNGG01 (sample SAMN13153372, study PRJNA577476) | soil metagenome | isolation source: 100 cm soil or saprolite under Garry oak tree replicate 1 | place: USA:California | collected 2016-06-15
CAACGTCTCGACGCTGTGATGCCAGGCTGGATGCTTGGCCAGGGCGTTGTTGAAGAAGGGCAGCAGCACAACCGGGATGCCCAGGCCGACTGCCTCCGCTGCGGTGCTCAGTACCAAAGTGTCGGTGATGCCCTGTGCCCACTTGTTGAGGGTGTTGAAGCTGGCACCGGCAAGGATCATCGCGTCGGCTTTCGGGAATGGGCTCGACTCCTCGGGGCGCCGATAATAGCAGCGCACGGGGTAGCCGGTCTGCTTTTCCAGAGCTGGCACGTCCACGAAGTTGAGTGCGTTCGGCGTGACGAACAGACAGGTTATCCAGCCGGCTCGCTGCGCCAGGTCAACGAGTACGCCGATGCGGGCTGCGGCCGGGGTTGCGCAGGTGGCGATGTACAGCACACGCTGGGGAGCGTTCATATCTGGATGCCGATCTCGCGGGCGATACGCGCAAGCGGCGCGGTCGGTCGGGTGCCACGCGGGTACGTACGTGCGAGGTCAAATACGAGTTGGTGGGTGATCGGCCGGCAGCGGACTTCTTCGCGCGCCAGGTTGTCCGCGTCCAGGACGAGCCGCACCGCCTCGTCATGCTTTCCCCATTGATGGAAGCCGCGAGCCACGTCGAGCAGATGGTTGGCCCGCCGTTCCCGAGGCAGAGTCGCAAGCTGGGCGCTGCTGATCGAGCGGGCTTCCTCGACCACGCGGCCACCTTCCCGCATATCGGCCAAGGCAGACACGCGGTGCACCATGACGTTCGTGGGCCCGAAGGCTGAATAGTGCTCGTTGCGGTCCCCACCGAGCAACCGGGCGGCATTCGCTGCCTCGTCATTGAAGTCGCGCGAGAGCGAAGCATCCCGGATACGGGCGGCGGCGATGCTGCCCTTGAGAAATAGTGCGCCATAGGCCGAAAGCAGCGCCGGCGAAGCAGTTCCGAGGTCGGCGTCAAGACGTGCGGCGATAGCCGTGACCAGCGCGACGCTCCGCCGACCGCTGTCCCGGTCAGAGGCCGCCATGAGGGCGTGCACCAAGCGGCGAGCGGTAGCCCCGATCAGCGCCGGGTCGCCCGTCCATTCAGCTACCGCAATGCCCCGATCGGCGGCCAGCCAGCCGAGATCAATCCTGCCGAGCTTGAAAGCGATCTCGGCAGCCAACCAGTATGCCTGCGTCAAGTAGTCTGCCGCTCGTTCTCGTGCCGATGGCTCCGTAGCGCCCCGATAGGCTTGTTGCAGCGCAACCAGGAAGTCGGGCAGCAACCGCGTTACCGCTTGATAGCTCGACGCTTGAAATGCTGTCCAGCAATAATGCAACGTACGACGCAGGTCATCGAGGTTCGGGTCCTCATCGAGTTGCGCTGTACCGCAAATGCCCTCGTAGCGCTGCAGTGCCTCTTGCAGGGCGGTGATTTCCACCTCGTCCGCGCACTGTTCGGTCTGCACGGCCTGTTCGGCGTCGAGTAGGACCCGCAGTTCTATGTCGAGTACGTCGGCGATGTGCTCCAGCACCGATAGGCGATCGAGTTGTCGGTCACCGCTCTTGATCTTGTCAACCCAGCTCACCGACTTGCCGAGGCGGTCAGCAAATAGCTTCCGCGTAAAGCCCCGACGATTCATCCAGTAGATAACGCGACTGGCTATCTCTTGGCGGCGCACCCCATCCTGATCTTCGGTCATGGCACGGCTCCCGTGTCGCCAAGGTTCCCTGAAAAGCCTCACGCAGCGTAGCCAACAACGCTGGACAGACTGTACAGCCTCTCGCGAGTGCGGGCACCGACACTTCGAGCACGGCGTCGGGGCGGCGCAAATAGCAGTCTTCGTGAAGCGTGCCAAGGTGTGAGGGAGCTTCGCTGTGGAAGCAGCGGCCGTGATTGCCGTGAGCCGCAGGGCGGACGGTTGGCAGGCGGAAGTACCGATGCACGGCGTGGTCAACGCGCGCAGCTTGCAGGCGCTCGACGGGCGGGTTCGGGTACTGCTGGCTGGTGAGCGGCCGGCATACCGGTTCCGCACCGACAACAGTGAGCTGGATCGGTTGGTCAGGCACGTACAGTCAGCACGGGCAGCCGTGCGGCGCTATGAGGAGAAGACCAGGCGGTTCACCGACCATGTGTTGCTGCTGCCCAGTGGGCTGTCGCAGCGGGACCTGGGCGTACTGCTGGGGTTGTCGCACCAACGGGTGTACCAGCTTGTGGCGCGGCAGCGGGTGCTGACCAGGTCAACCCAGGCCGGGTAGTACCTGGGTGTGTTCGGTGCGTACCGCGGAGAGGTCCTGCGGATCCAGGCCGAGCAGGGCCAGGATGGTCGGCGCGATCTGCATGGTCTCGACGGGCCGGTCGATCTGCCGACCGTGGCCGGTACCGGGCGCGGTGACCAGGATCGGCACGTATCGGCGGCGGCCGTGCCGGCGTACACCTTGGCCAACCCGGCGGCGGTGTACGGCTTGGGCGCACCGGTGATGTCGTTGCCGGTACCGGAGAAGCCGGCCAGGAACCGAGCGGCGAATTCCGTTGCGGCGGGGGAACGGTCAGTCAGCCACAGCAGCATGCCGTCGTCGTCGATCGAGAACGCCCGTCCACCGACAGCAGCAGCACGTGCCGCGCGCGATCCCGCTCGCCGCTGCCATGCGCACCGGCGGGTACCGCACCGGCGAGCAGCACAACAGCCAGCGCACCGCCCGCCCCGGCATACCGCCGTAACTTTCGTGACTGGCGCATCCGGCTCCTCCCGCAGACCCGCATGGTCTCCCACTCTCTCGCCACCCGATGTGGCGGCGGGTTGGCCGGCCGCGGAAGCTCCGGTGCACAGCGATTACTCATACCGGCGGTGGCGACCATCCGTGGCGGCAGCGCAGGACGAGCAGGGCGTTGGCGCTCACCCGGATCCGGCCACCCGGCGTGGCGCCACGGCTTCGGCGGGCCGCGGTCGCCAGGAGCGGGTCGGCGGTGTCGACCACGATCTCCCAGATCCGCCCGTACGCCTCCCCGGGGATGGTGAAGACGACGGCCTGGTGGGTGGCGTTGAACAGCAGCAGGAAGGAGTCGTCGACGATCTGCTCGCCCAGCGGATCGCTCTCCAGGATGCCCAGGCCGTTGAGGAACACGGTGATGGTCTTCCCGGGACCTGCCGCCCAGTCGTGTTCGGTCATCGGCTGGCCGTCGGTACGAAGCCAGGCGATGTCCTCGACGGTTGAGCCGGGAACCGGCCGGCCGGTGAAGAAACGGCGCCGCCGGAACACCGGGTGCGCCGCCCGCAGCCGCGCGAGCGCAGCGGTGAACCGGGTCAGCACGTCGTGGTTGCGGGCCTCGCTCCAGTCCACCCAGCTCAGTTCGTTGTCCTGGCAGTAGACGTTGTTGTTGCCCCGCTGGGTGCGGCCCAACTCGTCGCCATGGGAAATCATCGGTACCCCCTGGGAGAGCAGCAGGGTGGCCAGGAAGTTGCGTTTCTGGCGCTCCCGCAGGCGGATGACCTTCAAGTCGTCCGTCGGGCCCTCGACGCCGTGGTTCCAGGACCGGTTGTGGCTCTCCCCGTCCCGGTTGCCTTCGCCGTTGGCCTCGTTGTGCTTGTCGTTGTAGGAAACCAGGTCGTCGAGCGTGAACCCGTCGTGCGCGGTCACGAAGTTGATCGACGCGATCGGCCGGCGGCCGTCGATCTCGTAGAGGTCCGAGGATCCGGTGAAGCGGGACGCGAACTCCCCGACACTGGCCGGCTCCCCGCGCCAGAAGTCACGAACCGTGTCGCGGTACTTGCCGTTCCACTCCGTCCACAGTGGAGGGAACCCGCCGACCTGGTAGCCGCCCTCGCCGACGTCCCACGGCTCGGCGATCAGCTTGACCTGGCTGACCACCGGATCCTGGTTGACCAGGTCGAAGAAGGCCGCCAACCGGTTCACCTCGTGGAACTCGCGAGCCAGTGCCGCGGCCAGGTCGAAGCGGAACCCGTCGACGTGCATGTCGGTGACCCAGTACCGCAGCGAGTCCATGATCAGGCGCAGCGACTCGTGGTGCCGGACGTTGAAGCTGTTGCCGGTACCGGTGGTGTCGTAGTAGTACTGCCAGTCGCCCTCGACCAGGCGGTAGTAGGCGCGGTTGTCGATCCCGCGGAACGACAGCGTCGGGCCCAGGTGGTTGCCCTCGGCGGTGTGGTTGTAGACGACGTCGAGGATCACCTCGATCCCCTCGCGGTGCAGCGCCTTGACCATCGCCTTGAACTCCTGCACCTGGCCGCCGCGGCTGCCGAACGAGGCGTACTCGTTGTGCGGCGCGAAGAACCCGATGGTGTTGTATCCCCAGTAGTTGGACAGTCCCCGCTCGGTCAGCCCGGCATCGTGCACGAACTGGTGGACCGGCATCAACTCGACCGCGGTCACCCCCAGGGCGCGGAAGTGCTCGATCATCGCGGGGTGCGCCAGCCCGGAGTAGCTGCCACGCACGTCCGCCGGGATTCCCGGGTGCCGCACGGTCATGCCCTTCACGTGTGCCTCGTAGATGACCGTCCGGTGGTACGGGATCCGCAGTGGCGCGTCGTTGGCCCAGTCGAAGAACGGGTTGATGACGACCGACTTCATCGCGTACGGCGCCGAATCGGCATTGTTGACCGAGTTGGGATCGCCGAAGTGGTAGGCGAACAACGCCTCGTTCCAGTCGATCCGCCCGTCGATCGCCTTCGCGTAGGGGTCCAGCAGCAGCTTGTGCGGATTGCACCGCAGCCCGGCCGGCGGGTCGTACGGCCCGTGCACCCGGTAGCCGTACCGCTGACCGGGCACCACCCGGGGCAGGTACCCGTGCCAGACGAGCGCCTCGCGTTCGGGCAGGTCGATGCGGGTCTCCCGGTCGGCGTCGTCGAACAGGCACAGCTCGACCCGCTCCGCGACCTCCGAGAAGAGGGCGAAGTTGGTTCCGCCACCGTCATACGTGGCTCCCAGCGGGTACGGCGAGCCGGGCCAGACCTTCATCGCGCCTGTCTATCAGCGTCCCGGCGACCTCGCCAGTAGCGCGGCTGTATCAGCGGGCGACGACGTTGCGCAGCGGGGTACCCGCGAGGAGCGCGGCCAGGTTCTCGGCGACCAGCTCGGCGGCGCCGATCGGGCGGCCGCCGGCGGCGTGCGGGCTGACGATGACGTTCGGCTCGTCCCACAGCCCGGAGTCGGGAGGCAGCGGCTCGGTCTCGAAGACATCGAGCGCCGCGCCGCCCAGGCGTCGCGATCGGATCGCGTCCAGCAGTGCGGCCTCGTCGACGGTCGAGCCGCGCCCGACGTTCACCAGCCAGGCATGCACGGGAAGCACGGCGAGCAGCGTGGCGTTCAGGGCGTGCTCGGTCTCCGGCGTCGCCGGCAGGATCATGATGAGCAGGTCGGTCCGCGCGAGCAGGTCCGGTAGGCCACTCGTGGCGACGACCGGAAAGCCGTGGCGTTCGCCGGCGCTGCGCGCCACCCCGGTGACGTTCGCTCCCAGTGCCGCGAGGTGCGGCGACAGTCTCGCGGCTATCCCGCCGAAGCCCCAGACGGCGACGCGGGCGCCGCGTAGCGTGCGGAACGTGTTCACCGGCGCAACCGGCTGGATGCCGCCCAGCTCGCCGGCCCAACGGTGGCCGACCTGCGCCCGTATCAGGAGGTTCAGCCGCCGCGCCGCCGCGAGTACCAGCGCCAGCGCGTGCTCGGTGACCGTCAGGTCGTGCAGGCCCCGCCCGTCGGTGACGAGTACCCGCGGGGGGAAGCCCGCGGCGAGCACCGCATCGGGGCCGGCGGCCAGCGTCTGCACCCACTTCAGGTCGGCCAGCCGCGCCGCGGCGTCGCGCAACTCATCCGGCGGGTTGCCCCAGACGACCAGGACCTCCGCGTCCGTGTGCTCCGCGGGGATCGGCCGGTCGATGTGGTACCCGACGCTCTGGACACCGACGCTCTGGACACCTTCGGGCAGGTCCAACTCGAGGTCGATGCTGTCCGGCAGGAGGAGCTTCATAGTCGACACCCTGTCAGACGAGGTTGCGCTGGGCGAGGAAACGGCAGCGCCGCCCCAGCCGGGTGGCGACCCGGCTGGGGCCTTTCGCTCACGCGGTGCGGGGTTCGATCTGGTTGGCAGCCCAGCGCAGGCCCCTGGCCGTCGCGCGGCGCACGGCCAACGCCGGCGGCGCGACGGTGGCGGGCGGGCGCGGCGGATCGGGTACGGTCGGCGCGTCGGGTAGCGCCGAGTGCGCGTGGTCCTGGGTCGCCTGGACGGCCAGCGCAACGGCGATCGGGTTCATCTCACTCACTCCTCATGACGGGACGGGTCCGGTGGATTCCCGGACGATGAGCTCGGTGGGCAGCACCACTCGCCGCCGCACCGGGTCTTCGGGCGCATCGAGCAGCAACTCGCCGGCGATGCGGCCTTTGTCGGTGCTGGGCTGGCGCACCGTGGTCAGCCCGGCCGCGGCGGCCTCCGGGATGTCGTCGAAGCCGGTCACCGACACGTCGCGGCCGGGCCGCAGGCCGCGCTGGGCCAGCGCGTCGAGCACCCCGAGCGCGAGCACGTCGGTCGTGGCCAGCAGCGCCGTGGCCCGGTCGGGCCGGTCCAGCGCATGCGCCGCCGCCGCCGCGCCCGCCGCGCGGGTGTTCGCCGCCGCGTTGAGGACCAGCACATCCGACCAGGTACCTCCGGCGGCTACCAGGGCGTCGCGGAAGCCGCAGATGCGCTCGCGGCTGATGTAGTACGGAAGGCATTCGGGATCGGGCACGTACACCGGTCCGGTGGGCCCATCCGGTACCACCCAGTTGGAGAGCACCGCCAGCCGCCGGTGGCCGAAGCCGGCCACGTGGTCGCCGACCGCCCGGGTGGCCGCCCGTTCGTCGAGCGCGACGACCAGGGCGTCCGGGCCGGCTTCGGCCGGGTTCTCCGTGGTGACCACGGGCAGCCCCCGCCGGCGGATGATGTCGAGCGAACCGCGCCAGTCGGAGGCGCAGTAAACGCAGAACCCGTCGACGGCCGCCTCGTTCAGCGCCTGCGCCGTCGCCTCCGGGTCGTGCAGCGACATCGGTACCAGCAGCAGTCCGGTCCGCCGCGCTTCGGCCGCCGAGGCGAGACCGCTGAGGAACTGCACCGCGTACGGATCCTCGAACGCCTGCGACAGGTTCCGCGTGAAAAGGACCCCGATCGCGCCGGCCCGGCCCCGCCGCAACGACCGCGCGGTCGGGTTCGGGCCGGCATAACCGAGCCGGCCGGCGGTATCGAGGATCTTGTCCCGCAGCTCGGGGGACAGCTGGTCGGGCCGGCTGTACGCGTTGGAAACCGTGCTGCGCGAGATCCCCAGCTCATCGGCGATGGTCTGCATCGTGGCCTTCACGGAACGCACCTTCTGTATCGATCCAGAGATCCTCTAAATCGATACAGTACCCCCGCCGTCACGACCTCACCAGGGCTGGGACTGTGACCTGCGTCCAATTGCGAGCCGTGGTCGCCCGGAAAGCAGTTGCCGGCGTCGCAGGCATCTGTTGTCCTGGCCGGGAGCCGACCGAGGGGAGAAGAGGTGACGTCGGTATTCGACGACCCCGGACTGTTCGGCCGGCTGTGGGCCGCCGGCTACGACACCGGCGCGAACCCGGATCCGGGACCGGCGGTGGACTTCCTCGCCGGGCTCGCGCAGGGCGGCCCGGTTCTGGAGCTCGCGATCGGTACCGGCCGGGTCGCGCTGCCGCTGGCCGCACGTGGTCTGGTCGTCGAGGGCGTCGAGGCCTCGCCGGAGATGGTGGCGCGGATGCGCGCCAAGCCGGGCGGCGCCGAACTCCCGGTGACCATCGGGAACATGGCGGACGTGCCGGTACCGGGCCCGTTCCGGCTGGTGTATCTCGTCTTCAACACGCTGTTCAACCTCGTCGACGCGGACCGGCAGGCGGACTGCTTCCGAAACGTCGCGCGGGTACTGGCCCCGGACGGTGCGTTCGTCATCGAGGCATTCGTCCCCGACCCGCGCGACTTCGACCGGGACGAGCAGGTCCAGGTACGCGAGGTGACCGAGGACTCGGCCACCATCCGGCTGCACCGCTACGACCGGGCGGCCCAGCGGTTCATCCGCCAGACCATCACCTTCGACAGCCAGGGCGTGCACCTCAAACCCTTTGCCACGCGGTACTGCTGGCCGGACCAGATCGACCGGATGGCGGCACAGGCCGGTCTCCGCCTCGCCGAGCGGTACGCCGACTGGCAGCGGCGGCCGTTCAACGCGGCCAGCACGCACCACATCTCGGTGTACCGCCGGTGAGTCAGCGGGCGGCCAGGTAGTCGGCCGCCTGTTCGCGCAGCCGCGCGCGCCGCCGGCGTAGGCCGCGCCGAGCGGGATCGACGCGGCGATAGCCGCACCCGGCGCCATGTCGGTGATGCTCCGGAACAGAACCTCCCGCAACCCGATCGCGTCCAGTGTGAGCCGACCGTACATCGTGAAACGTCGATTGGGAAACGCCGGCCCCCGGCCTAGAAGTAGTCGAGCAACTGTGCCGGCGGTCCAGCGCCGAGGAGGTCCAGAGCCGCCGGGTTCTCGCCGGGTGCGCAGCGCAGCAGCCCGGCCTCGGCGACCGCGCTCGCCTGCGCCGCGCCGCAGTACAGGAGGCCGAACCCGCGCACGGTCAGGCTCAGCGCCGGCTCCTGCGAGATGCGCCGCAACTGGGCTGCGCCGTCGGCGACCTCGAGGCGCCAGGCGCCAGCGTTCCAGGGGGCGCTCGCGTCCCCGAGGGCGAAGTCCACGCTGCCGCGCAGGTACCGCGGCCAGCCGCGGCTCTCGACCGCGCGCACCACGTCGACCGGCCGGTGCATCCAGACCTGCTGCCGGTACTCGCGTGCGCTCTCCATCGGCAGTTGCCACGTCACCGCGTCCCCGGCCAGCAGCCGCAGCCGCAGCGTCGGCGCGACGCTACGCCAACTGGAAAGCACGCCGGCAAGCTCGCGCGCCGCGTCGGCGGTGCCGGCGAGGGCGTCATGGACGGTCAGCACCGCGGTCGAGTCGTATCCCAGCCCGCGGTGCCAGCCGGCGTAGCCGAGCAGCCGCTCGCCGTCCTCGACCAGAGTCAGACCGTCCACACCGGACGGAAGGGAACCCGTCGCGGCCAACTGGTCGAACAACTCGCCCTGCCGGGTGAGCAGGCCGCACCGATGCCGCGCGATCCGCTGGTACAGGTCCACGACGGCGGGCAGGTCCGCCGGGCCACCCGGTCGGACGGTCAGCCGCGCCGACGGCCGCTCACGGGGTAACGCCGAAGTGGGCAGGTCGACGGTACGCATGGTCCCGCCGACCTCCCAGCCACAGCTTCGGTACGGTGCCGCCACCGTCGGGAACAACGCGCTGATCGCCGCACCACGCTCGCGGGCGCCACGCAGCACCTCGCCCAGCAACGACCGGGCCACTCCGCGACCGCGTGCCTCCGGCAGTACCGCGACTCCCGCAACACCCGACGCGACCACCCGGCGCCCGAGCCACCACTGCTCATGATGCAGATCGATCGCCCGGCCCACCAGCCGCCCGCCGGCGTCGAACGCCCCGTAGCGGGTCATGCCCGGTACCGCGACCAGCGCCGACGGCGGCGCATCCGGGGACGATCCGAAGGCGGGCCGGGCCAGGTCCCAGGCCGCCGCCAGGTCGTCGACCCCGAGCTCCCGGACCACCACCCCACCGCCCACCTGCCGAGCATAGCGACAGATCCCGCCACGAGATCGTGGACGGCGATCCCCTCACGGGCCCGGTGATTCCGTCGCGACCGGCGGGTTGGTGTCGAAGGAGTTGATGGACTCGCGGGTACCGGTACCAGTCCGGCGGTCCCCTTGACGACGCAGCGGGGTCCCGGCTGGTAGTACTGGTCGATCGTCATGACCAGCTCACCGGTCGCGTCGTTCACCTGCGGGGAGAGGACCAGCAGCGTTCCCGGGCGGACACTGTCCAGCGCCCACCGCACCTGCACACGTTTCGAGCCGCCCATGTGCGTGACCAGGATGGTGCTGCCCTGCCCACCGTCCTCACCGGGGACCTTCGTACCCCGGTCACCCGGTACTTGGTCGCCGGCTCCCGATGCGTTACCTGGAAGATCCACTGTGCCGAAGCCGACCCAGGGTATCGAGGCAGGTACCAGCGTCGATGTAGGATCGGCCATCGACGGGTCCCCCCTCACGCCTCGGGCAGGAGCGGTCTGATGCACGTAGAGACGCACGCCGGATCGAGCCGCAAGGTATCTCGCTACCAGGCATCATCGGGCTGTCCGGTGCATGTCGACGCCGCCGGGGTCTGGCACGTGGAGGGCTTCGCGGCGGCGCGGTCCGTGCTGCGCAGTACGCATACCCGCCAGGCCGGGTTCGGCGCGGACAACGCCAGGCAGGTGCTGAAGAAGATGCGCCCGCCGGTGCTCTACCGCGACGGCGCCGAGCACCGCGAGCACCGCCGGCAGACCGCGAAGTACTTCACGCCGCGCAAGGTACACGAGAGTTATCGCGAACTGATGCACCAGTACGCCGACGAACAGCTGGAACGGCTGCGCCGCAAGGGTCGCGCGGACCTGTCCGACCTCTCCTTCGCGCTGGCCGTGGCGGTGGCCGGCGAGGTGGTCGGGCTGACGCCGGCTCGGCGCGGCATGGCCCGCCGGTTGGAGCGGTTCTTCACCGAGCACAAGGCGCGGCCCGGGCTGCGCAGCCCGGCCGCCATCTACCGGCTGCTGTACCAGAACGGCGCGCTCGCGGCGTTCTACCTGCGCGACGTCCACCCGGCGATCAACCTGCGGCGCCGGGAGCGGCGCGACGATCTCATCTCCCATCTGCTCGACGAAGGCTGCAACAACGCCGAGGTGCTGGGCGAGTGCGTCACGTTCGCCGCGGCCGGCATGATCACCACTCGGGAGTTCATCACGGTGGCCGCGTGGCACCTCTTCACCGACGAGGAGCTGCGCGCCGGGTACGTCGACGGGGACGAGGCAACGCGGCTGGCGATCCTGCGCGAGATCCTGCGGCTGGAACCGGTTGTGGCGAGCCTCGCCCGGTGGACGACCGCGGAGATGACGGTACCGGACCCGTCGGGTACGGTCCGGATTCCGGCCGGCGCACGGGTGGACGTCATGCTCGGGCAGGCCAACCTCGACCCGGCCACGGTCGGCCCGCGAGCCGGCGAGGTGTGCCCGGCCCGGCCGCTGCCGGACGGCGTCGCCGAGTCAGGCCTGTCCTTCGGCGACGGTCCGCACCGCTGCCCGGGCGCGCACATCGCGATCCAGGAGACCGAGATCTTCCTGACGAAGCTGTTCGCCCTGCCGGGCCTGCGGATGGTACGGGAGCCGGACACCCGCATCCGCGCGGAGATCCAATCGTACGAGCTCGTGGGTCTCATCCTCGCCGTCGACTGAGTCCCGGCCGCCGGCTGGACCGGCATGGAACGGAGTGTCACGCCGGGCAGGTGTACTGGCAGGGCACGTCGGGCGGCAAGGGCCTGGTGCTCTGCCTGGCCAGGAACAACCGGTAGCGAAATCGCCAGTGGTTCGCCGCCCGGGTGGAGCCGGTAATCATGCGGATGACCGACGACGGCGGGTGACCGGCACGGTACTGTGTCTCGATCAGCCTTCTCGACGAAAGACGGAGCGGGAGGGAGGGGGTGGAGGCATGCCGGTCACCGGGCAGCGGGTGGTTCGCCGGGCGCTGGGTCGTCGGCTGACGCGGTTGCGCACCGCGACCGGTAAGAGCAGGCGTGAGGTCGCCGAGGCCAGGTTGGGGATATCCGAACCCACGCTGCACCGCATCGAGACCGGCAAGGTACCGGTCACCGTGGCGAACGTGCGCGCCCTGTGCTGGCTGTACGGTGCCGACGCGAGCATCACCGATGCGCTGGCCGAGCTCGCGTTGGGTACCTCGCAGGAGCAGTGGTGGGACGCCAGCCCGGTGATCCCCGACTGGTTCAAGCTGTACGTGGGGCTGGAGGCGAGCGCCGGCCGGATCTGCAGCTACGACGGGGAGATCGTGCCGGGAGAGCTGCAGACGGACGCGTACGCCCGCGCGGTGTTCGCCGCCGAGCAGGCGCCCGACCCGGAGGCCGCCGCCCGCCATGTCAAGTTGCGGATGCAGCGCCAGGAGATGTTGCTCCGCCGGCGGCCGGCTCCGCAGTTGCTGACCGTGCTGGGCGAGGGCGCGCTGACCCGGCCGGTGGGTTGCGAGGCGGTGCTCGCGGCCCAGATCGAACACCTGCGCTGGGCGGCCCGCCACGACCACGTACAGATCAAGGTGTTGCCCTGGTCGGCGGGTGCCCACGCGGCGATGGCCGGGGCGTTCCGGATCCTGGACTTCGACGACCCCGAGGACCCCGACGTGGTTTACCTGGAGTCCCACGTCGGCGCGCTGTACCTGGAGGAGCCGAGCGAGGTCGACGAGTACCGCCGCATCTTCGAGCTGATCAGCAAGGATGCCGTACCCGTAGAGGGGTATCGCTGAACGGGGACCGCGTGGCGCAGGACACCACGCAGAAGCCGGCAACCGCTGCGCGGATATACGACTACTACCTCGGCGGTATCCACAACTTTCCGGCCGACCAGGCGGCGGCCCGGACGCTCGTCACGCAGTTTCCCTGTATCCCCGCGGTGGCCCGAGCCAACCGGGCGTTCCTGCGCCGTGTGGTCGGTCATCTGGTAAACGTCGGGCTACGCCAGTTCCTCGACATCGGCTCGGGCATCCCGACCGCGGGCAACGTCCACGAGATTGCCCAGGATGCGGCGCCGGATACCCGGGTGGTCTACGTGGACCTCGACCCGATGGCGGTGGCCGAGAGCCTGGACCTCCTCGCGGGCAACCCGCTGGCGACCGCGGTACGGGCCGACCTGCGGCGTCCGCAGGCCATTCTCGACCATCCGGAAGTGCGGCGGCTGCTGGACTTCCGCCAGCCGATCGGTCTGCTCCTGGTCGGCGTCCTGCATTTCGTGCCGGATGACACCGAGGCGTACGACGCGGTCGCGCGGTTGGTCGACGCGCTCGCACCGGGCGGGTACGTCGTGGTGTCACACGCGGCCTCCGAGGCCTTCGACCACCTGTTCGCGCAGTCGGCCAACAAGGAGGACGTGTACCGGCAGCGAACCGCGACACCCGGCACCTCGCGGACCCGGTCCGAGGTCGAGCGGTTCTTCACCGGCCTGGAGGTGGTGGATCCGGGCGTCGTCCGGCTGGGTGAATGGTGGCCCGACCCGGACGAGTCAGCGCAGGCCGACGAGCTGGCGCTCGCCGGCGGTCACGGCTCGTGGGTCGGCATCGGGCGAAAGAAGTAACGCCCGGGCGGGCGCATGGGCGGCCGTGCCGCACCGGCCCCCGATGCCCACGGTCCGATGCAGGCACGACGCCCATTCCTCGTTCGGTGACTGGTTCCGTGACTCTCGCCGGCTGCGTCTGCTCAGCCGGCGAGGAGCCCGTCGAACTCGCCTTTCTTGGCACCGTCGAGGAATGAGTCCCACTCCGGCGTGGTGAACCGGACGGTTCCGGAGTCGGGGCTCTTACTGTTGCGAACCTCGATCAGACCGGCGTGCCGGCGCGCCTGCACGCAACTGCCGCCATTGCCGGTCGATCTGCTGGACATGATCCAGCCGGTGTCGCTGTCCATCGGTGCTCCTCTACGGGTACGTCGTCTTGCTGATCACACCCCGCCCCTCGCCCTTTTCTTTCAGCACGAAATTTTGAGAACGGAGGGTAGTCGAAACCGATCCTGATGCCTAACGCGCGTTAAGACAAGTAGTATCCGTGAAATCTTGCATCACCCTACGATTCACGCGATGCTTGCGGTACGACGACCGTCCAGCGCAGCCACGGAGGATGGGCCATGGATCTCCTCAGCCCGGCTGTCCGGACTGGTGTGCTCCCGATCCGGCGTACCGTGTCTGCCGAGCCGGAGTTGGCGAGGCTGCAGGCACAGGTAGCGCGGCTGCAGGCTGAGCGGGCAGCGCTGTGGTGGGATGTCGGTCACGACGAGTTGACCGGGCTGGCGAACCGGCGCCGGTTCTGCACCCTCGCGCCGCCCCTGTTGCGCACCGGCCGGCCCGCCGTGGTGGTCCTTCTGGATCTCAACGGGTTCAAGCCGATCAATGACACGCTCGGTCACGATGCCGGCGACCGGGTGCTGTGTGTCGTCGCCGAGCGGCTGGCCGCGTGTGCCGGGTACGACCTGGTGGCCAGGCTGGGCGGCGACGAGTTCGCCGGCGTGCTCACCGGCGGCCGCAGCGAGGCTGCCGGACCCTGGTGGCGGCCGGCGGTCACGGCGCTTGCGGCCGCGATAGCCGAACCGATCCCGGTGGCCGGCCAGATCCTCACCGTGACCGCGTCCATCGGCGTCGCCCCGGCGTACGACGATGTCGTGATCGGTGAGCTGCTGCGCCGCGCCGACCTGGCGATGTACCACGCGAAGGCCAAAGCCGGCGGCCATGCCACCTGGGACGAGCTCGCGGCGAACGGTACCGGCACCGGCCACCAGCGCGACCGGCGCTGCGCGCCGGCCGGTTGGCGGATCGTCGAGTTCACCCTCGTTCCCATCGAGCACGAGGACAGCGCCTCCGGTGCGCCGACCTGCGACCCGCACCGGCGCGATCCCGCCGCTCTGGCGCCGGCCAGCAGCTACCGGCGCAACGACCCGGTCTGGGTCTACCGGCAGGGAGCCTGGCGACCCGGCGTGGTGGAGGGCGCCTCAGACGTCGCCATCATGGCCACCTACCGCCACGCGGGCGGAACCGGAACCCTCGTGGACACCATGACCGCCAAGTATGTCCTGGCCCGTCACGCCACCGATGCTCAGCTCGACCGGCGCACCGCGGGTCGAACGGCAGCCGCGTAACAGGTTGCTGATCGCCGCTGCACGGCAGCGCTTGCGCTCGGCCAGCTGTCAATTTACCTTCCTAAACCAGCAGAAGCTGTCGACGGCGAGTTGTTCACTCAGCGTCGATCGCTCGTCCCGCTGCGCCATTCCGTCCCAGGAGGTAGCAGCCATGAGAAGAAGGAAGCTGCTCGCCGCGGTGGTCGCGCTCAGCGCGGTCGGACTGCTGGCGCAGGACAGTGCGTTCGGAGCGGCCGCACCAACGGCTCGTACCGCGGCTGCTCCCGCCTCCGGTTCGGCGCCGTCGACGGGGTCGAGCGCCGTCGTCGATCTTGGAGCCGCCGGCTGGAAGGTACTGACGAGCGCGACGGCCACGCAGGGCGGCGCCCAGATCTCCACCCCCGGTTTCTCCACCAGCGGCTGGCTCTCCGTGACCAACGACGGCGCGGGGGCGCCCGGTACGGAGATCAACGCGCTGCTGCAGAACGGCGCGTGCCCGAACGTGTTCTTCTCCACCAACATGAAGACCTGCTTCGGGCAGATGACCAAGGTCGGCGCCGACACGATCGCGCAGTTCTCGGTGCCCTGGTGGTACCGGACCGACTTCGCCGCGCCGCCGGCGGGGCAGAACGCGAAGCTGATCGTCAACGGCGTGGTCGGTAAGGCCGACGTGTGGGTCAACGGTACCGAAATCGCCAGCGCCGCCACGGTCGCCGGGGCCTACCCGCGGTACGCCTTCGACATCACCAGCCACCTCGTCACCGGGGCGAACTCGCTGGCGATCGAGGTCTACCCGAACAACCCGAACACTATGCTCACGCTGGACAACGTGGACTGGACGCAGATCCCGCCGGACAACAACACCGGCATCCAGTTCCCGGTACAGCTCCAGTCGGGCGGGCCGCTGGTCGCCGGCAACGCACACGTCAACCAGAACACCGCCGTGGATCTGAGCAGCTCCGCGCTCACGGTGAAGACCGACATCACCAACACCTCGGCGACGTCGCGGACCGGGCTCGTATCGGCAACGGTGACACCGCCGGCCGGATCGCCGGTCACGGTGAGCCAGAACGTGACGGTACCGGCGAACGCGACGCAGACCGTGTCGTTCATGCCCGCCGCGTTCCCGGGCCTGACCATCGCGGACCCGCAGATCTGGTGGCCCTACCGGCTGGGCGGGCAGCCGCTCTACACGCTCGCGACGTCGGTGTCCCAGAACGGTACCGTGCTCAACTCGACCAGTGGGACCTTCGGCATCCGCACCGTGACCTCGTACCTGACCGGTGCCTCGTCGCTGGCTCCCAACGGGGTGCGCGCCTTCAGAATCAACAACGTACCCCTCGTCATCCGCGGTGGTGGCTTCGACCCGGATCTGTTCCTGCGCTACTCCCCGTCGGACACCGCCAAGCAGATCGCGCTGATGAAAGCCTTGGGCGTGAACACGATCCGGCTCGAGGGACACCTCATGCCGGATGACTTCTACCAGCAGATGGACGCGGCCGGGATACTCGTCAACGCCGGCTACCAGTGCTGCGACTTCTGGGAGGCAACCAGCTACGGCAGCGCCGACCAGGCCACCTACCAGCTGTCGGCGCAGACTGTCGGGCAGACGCTGCGCAACCACCCGTCGGTGTTCAGCTTCCAGTGGAGCGACAACGCACCGGCGTCGACCCAGGAGACGCTGGCCCTGCAGGGCTTCGCCGCCGCGGACTACCCGGGACCGTTCATCGCGTCGGCGGAGTACAAGAGCAGCCCGCAACTGGGCGCAGCCGGGCAGAAGGAGGGCCCGTACGACTGGGTACCGCCGGTCTACTGGTACGACACCAGCCACTCCACGGGAGGCGACCTGACCAACTCGGGCGGCTCGTGGGGCTACGACAGCGAGCAGAGCGCGGGCAACACGGTACCGACGCTGGACTCGATCAACCGGTTCCTGTCGCCCGCCGACCAGGCCGCCCTGTGGCAGAACCCGAGGGCCAACCAGTACCACAACAACTACGAGGGTACGCAGCACACCGGCTACGCCTTCGGTACGCTGTTCAATCTCGACACGTCCATCACCAAACGGTATGGTGCCTGGTCGAGCCTGCCGCAGTACGTGCAGGAGGCGCAGGTCGCCAACTACGAGAACACCCGGGCGCAGTTCGAGGCGTTCATCGACCACTCGACCAACCCGGCGGCGCCGTCGACCGGGACCATCTACTGGCAGCTCAACAAGGGCTGGCCGACGCTGCTGTGGTCGCTGTACAACAACGACGGCGACCAGGCCGGTGCGTACTTCGGCGCGCAGACAGCCAACCGGAGTCTGCACGCTCTCTACGCGCTCGACAACGGTACCGTGACGCTGGACAACCTCGGCGGGGCAAGCCAGGCCGGACTCACCGTCGAGTCGAAGGTCTACAACACCGCCGGCACCGTGCTGGACGACCGTACGTCCGGCAGCATCACGCTCACCTCGCAGCAGGTACTCAACAACGTGCTGGCGCCGGCCGTACCGACAACACCCAACACCGTGTACTTCGTCGAGCTGCTCCTGCGCCAGAACGGCGGTCTGGTGGACCGCAACGTCTACTGGCTGCCAACCACGCCGGACGTCGTCAACTGGAAGCGGACGCTGGGCAACCCGCAGGCGACGATGTCGTCGTACGCGAACCTCACCACCCTGCACAGCCTGCCGCAGGCGACGATCGGCGCAACCGCCACGACGGTGAACCAGGCCGGGCCCAACGGCGCCGACCGGCTCACCACCGTCACCGTCACCAACAACTCGACCACCCCGACCGTCGGCTTCTTCCTGCGCGCCGACATCCGGCGGGGTACGGCCGGCGGCACCGAGCTCGCCGGTGACAACGAGCTGCAGACCTCCCTCTGGAACGGAAACGACATCACGCTGTGGCCCGGCGAGTCGCAGACCATCACGGTCACGTGGCAGTCGGCCGATCTCCAGGGCGCCACCGCGGTCGTGAGCGTCTCCGGATGGAACACGCCGAAGATCGACATTCTAGGGGGCTGACCGGCATGGCACGGCATATCGGTATCCGGCGGCTGCTCGTCGGCGCCACCCTGGCTGGAAAGGTCACCCCGGTGATCGACCGGACCTACCCGCTCAGCGACGTCCCGGCGGCCATCCGCTACCTCGAGGAAGGACACGCCAGGGGTAAGGTCGTCATCACCGTGTGAGCCGAGCCGTCCGAGCCGGCGGCGCGGGACACCCGGCAGGCTGCTGCGGATCCGTAACCTGGGGTCGCTATCGTTCGCTCATGTTGAAACGCGGGTACATCCTGCCGCCGGAGCACCTCTATCCGCCGGACGAGTGGCGGATCGTCGAGACACGCTACTCGGACGAGTACGTGGCCCGCGCGGAAACGGTCTTCTCCCTCGGAAACGGGTTCCTCGGGGTGCGCGGCACCTTCGAGGAGGGGCGCCCGGCCGTGTTGCCGGGCACCTACGTCAACGGTTTCCACGAGACCTGGCCGATCGTCCACGCCGAAGAGGCGCACGCCCTGGCGCGGGTCGGCCAGACGCTGGTCAACGTACCGGACAGCACGATCTTCAAGCTGTACGTCGACGACGAGCCGCTGTTCCTCGCGACCGCCCGGGTGCGCGAGTACCGGCGGGTCCTCGACATGCGGGCCGGTACCCTGATCCGCGAGTTCGTCTGGGCGCTGGCCAGCGGGAAGCACGTCCGGGTCCGGTCGTGCCGGCTGGTCTCGTTCGAGCACCGCCATCTGCTCGCGATGACGTACGAAGTGACCATGCTCGACCACGCGGCACCGGTGGCGATCTCGTCGCTGGTGGTCAACCGCCAGGACACCCGGCCGGTGGACGAGATCCCCGAACGCCGGCCGAGCGACCCGCGGCTGGCCCGGGTACTCCCCGAGCGGGTGCTCACCGCCCAGGTGACCGAGCAGGCCGACAGCCGGATCCTGCTCGGCTACCGCACCACCAACAGCAGGATGACCCTCGCGGTGGGCGTCGACCACGTGATCGACACGGGCTGCCCCTATCAGGTCGAGGGCTCCGTCGAGCAGGACGGCGGCGAGATCCTGATCACCGCGGACGCCGCGCCGGGGGTACCGATCCGGATCACCAAGTTCGCGACCTACCAGGGTTCCCGGAGCATCCCGGCGGCGGAGCTGGTCGACCGCAGCCGCCGTACCCTCGACCGGGCGCTGCGGGCCGGCTTCGACACCCTGCTCCAGCAGCAGCGCCAGCAGCTCGGCCAGTTCTGGGACCGGGCCGACGTCCGGGTGGAGGGCCGGGTCGACCAGGTCCGTCGGCAGCAGGGCATCCGGTGGAACCTGTTCCAGGTGGCCCAGGCGTCCTGGCGGGCGGAGAACGCGGGCATCTCCGCCAAGGGGCTGACCGGGCACGCCTACGACGGGCACTACTTCTGGGACACCGAGATCTACGTGCTGCCGTTCCTGTCCTACACCCAGCCCAGGATCGCGGCCAACCTGCTGCGTCACCGGCACAGCATGCTGGACCGGGCCCGGGAACGGGCCGCGGTGATGAGCCAGAGGGGTGCCCTGTTCCCGTGGCGCACCCTCAGCGGTGAGGAGGCGTCGGCCAACTTCCAGGCCGGTACCGCGCAGTACCACATCAACGCGGACATCGCGTACGCGATCCGGCGGTACACCAACGTGCTGGGCGACCTGGACCTGATGTGCGAGGTGGGCGCGGAGATCCTGGTGGAAACCGCCCGGCTCTGGGAGGACCTCGGCTTCTACGGGGCGGACGGCAAGTTCCACATCCACGGGGTGACCGGGCCGGACGAGTACACGACGGTGGTCAACGACAACACGTACACCAACCTCATGGCCCGGCTCAACCTGAGCTACGCCGCCAGTACCGTCCGGCTGCTGCGCGAGGAGCGGCCGGACGCCTACACCGTCCTCGCGCACGAGGTCGGCCTGCGCCCCCACGAGGCGGACCTGTGGGAACGGGCGGCGGCCGCCATGCACGTGCCGTGGGACCCGGACAAGGGCATCCACCCGCAGGACGACACGTTCCTCAAGCGCGAGGTCTGGGACCTGGCGAACACGCCGCTGGAGAAGTTCCCGCTGCTGCTGCACTTCCACCCGCTGGTGATCTACCGGCACCAGGTGATCAAACAGGCCGACATCGTGCTGGCCATGTTCCTGCTCGGCAACGAGTTCTCGCGGGAACAGAAGCGGCGCAACTACGAGTACTACGACCCGCTGACCACCGGCGACTCGTCGCTGTCGGCGTGCGTGCAGAGCATCCTGGCCGCCGAGATCGGCAACGAGCGGCAGGCCCTCCAGTACTTCAACTACGCGCTGCTCATGGACCTTGCCGACATCGCCGGGAACACCTCCAACGGGGTGCACATCGCGTCGGCCGCCGGCGTGTGGTCGTCGCTGGTCTACGGCTTCGGCGGGGTACGCGACTTCGACGGGAACCTGTCCTTCGAGCCCGCCCTGCCCCGCCCGTGGAAATCGCTGTCGTTCTCGCTGCGGTTCTGCAAACGGCAGATCCGGGTACACCTCGGCCACGAGGCGGAGCACTACCTGGTCGACGAGGGCGAGCCACTGGAGATCACCGTCCGGGGTGAGCGGTACCTGCTGACCCCGGACACCCCGATCACGGTCCAGCCGGTCTCCCGCCCGCGCCACCACGAGGTCGTCACCGCCGTCGAAGGCTGAGCAGCGCCGTCCACGGCTGAGAAGCAGTGCGCAGGCAGCGGGGAAGCAGTGCGCAGGCAGCGGGAAGTTTCGCGGAAGGCCGCGGGAAGGAGCGATTTCTAGCTTGGTCTCCGTCGCCACCGACCGGTGACCTCGCCACGGAACTACCGTGGCGGCCGGACGGGGCGACCGGAGGAGATCACCATGACCACCAGCAGGACCCGCCCAGCGCTCAACGGCGTCGACACGCCGGCCCTGTTCGCGACGCTGGACGCCGTCAAGGCCAGCCCGGAGCTGGCGAAGTTCCAGTTCCGCGCCACCAACCGGTGGCCCGGCCGACCGCACGATCATGCTGGCGCGGGCCGCGCTCCTCTACTTCACCGGCGACCTCGACGCGGCCCGCGAAGTGTCGGATCGGGTCCGGCCCCTGATGGTCGAGAGCGACGCGGACCGGCAGGTGCTCGATCTCGTCGCGCTGCAGGGACTGGTCGCGCACAACCGCGGCGAGTGGTACCAGCAGTTGCGCTCCGAGCTGCGCCGGGCCCGGGAGGATCCGGCGCTGGCCTCGGCGGTCTTCGACTCCCACCTGTGCGTGGCCGAGTACCTGCTCTACGGGCCGATCCCGTACCCGGAGGTGATCGAGCTGGCCACCGCGCTGCGGGACACGGCCGCCCGTGCCGGCGCGATGCGGGCCGTCGCCTTCGCGACCGCGCTGATCGGCGAGGCGGCGCTGCTCGCGGACGATCTCGACCTGGCGGAGCGGCAACTGCGCGACTCGCTCGACCTGCACAGCGAGATCGGCGCCCCGGGGGGCGAGGCGCATGCGTTGCAGCGGTTGGCCGAGGTGTCGCTGGCCCGGGGCGACCGGGCGGGCGCGAGCCGCCTGCTCGACCGCGCGCTGCCGCTGGCGCGCTGGTCCAACATGGCCATGCACCTGATCCGGCGGGTCTACGGTACGATGATCATCGCGGCCGACGGGCCGGATGCCGCGCGGGCCGTCGTGGACCGGGCCCGCGCAACGGTTTCGCAGACCGGCAAATGCTTCTTCTGCGAGATCATGCTGACCGTACCGGCCGCGATCGCCTGTGCCGACGTGGGCGACGTGGAGGACGCGAAGAGTTATCTCGCCGCCGCCGAGGACTCGGCCGAACTGTGGCAGGGCACCGCCTGGCAGGCGGCCATCCTCGAAGCGCGCGCTCATCTGGCCCGCGCGGAGGGTGACGAGGCACAGGCGGCGCGCCTGCTCGCCGACGCCGCCGCCATCTTCGAGGACGCCGGCCAACCGCGCGACGCCGCTCGCTGCCGCGCATGATCGCCCGACCGCGGCCGACCCCGACCGACCCGGCCCGGATGACGTAGGCCGGACTGCGTATCGCGGGGGATGTTCCGGCCACGGCGGCTTCCTAGCATCGTCTCCATAACGCGCATACGTGGAGGCGGCCCTATGTCCACGCCCAAGCCGCGCCGTGCCATCGCTGTCGTCTTCTTCGGCCTCGCCCTGGTGCTCTGGAGCGCGTTCGTGCGGATCGCGCCCAGCTTCGCCGACGTACCGGTCGACGAGGTGCACTACACCTTCGGTGGCCCGACGTCGGTCACGCTGGACTGGCGCGGTACGGCGCAGGACGTGCAGTACGGGCTGACCACGGCGTACAACTCCGCCGCGACCGGGGTGGCGCCGGCCTGGACCCCGATCTCCTCCCCCGGCCCGTTCTGGCAGGCGCAGATCACTGGGCTCGCCGCCAGTACCACCTACCACTACTCGATCGGCGGCGGCCCGGACCACACGTTCCACACCCCGCCCACCGGCGACTTCCGGTTCGACGCGATCGGCGACATCGGTGACACCACGCACTTCAGCCACCTCGCCGACACGTTCTCCGCGATCGCCAGCGACCAGCCGTCGTTCGTGCTGATGGACGGCGACCTAACCTACGCCAACGCCTCGAACGCCACCCAGGCCGTCGTGGACCAGCACTTCAACGACGTGATGGCGTTCGGTACCAGCGCCGCGTACCTGCCCGCGTGGGGCAACCACGAGTGGGAGAGCCCGGCGCTCGACGACCTGCGCAACTACAAGGGCCGGCTGCTGTTCCCCAACGCCGCGCAGTCGCCGGGCTCGCCGGCGGTCTCCGACGGCGGCAACGACTGGGGCTGGTTCGACGCGGGCGGCGTGCGGTTCATCGCCTACCCCGAGCCGTACACCTCGGCGACCTGGCCGGACTGGCAGGCGCACGCCAGCGACCTGATGGCCGCGGCGCAGACCGACCCGGGCGTGCACTACATCGTCACCTACGGGCACCGGCCGGCGTACTCCACCGGATTCCACCCCGGCGACGCGACCCTCGCCGGCATCCTCAACGGTCTGGGCACCACCTACAGCAAGTACGTCCTCAACATCAACGGCCACTCGCACGACTACGAGCGGTTCAAGCCGATCGACGGGGTGACCCACGTGACCGTCGGTACCCCGGCGTCGGAGGAGACCCCGTGGGGCAGCACGGATCCCAACACGGCGTTCCGGGCGTTCCACCTGGCCCACCTGCGGGTCGACGTGGACGCGGCCGGGATGCGGATCCAGGCCGTGTGCGACGACGCGGCCAGCCGGGACGACATCACGTGCGCGCCGGGCAGCGTCATCGACGAGTACACGATCGGTACCCCGCCGCCGGAGCCACCGGTGACCGCCTTTTACACCGACAAGACCAACGCGCAGTGCTCGGATCTTGGGCCGGGCAACGTGGCCACGCCGTACTGCACCATCGCGAAGGGCACCTCGCGGCTGCTGCCCGGCCAGACGCTCTACGTCGGCAACGGCACGTACGCCGAGCAGGTGAGCCCACCCTCCGGTACCGCGACCGCGCCGGTGACGGTGACCGCGCTGGCCGGTACCAGCCCGACGGTCACCGGTACCGCGACCCAGACGCACGGCATCTACCTGGCCAACCGTAGCTACGTCACGGTGTCCGGGTTGACCGTAACCAGCGCGGTCAGCGACGGCGTCTACGTCACCGGCGGCACCAACGTGACGCTGTCCGGCCTGCGGGTCACCGGATCCGGGCAGCCGACCTCGACCGGCTACGCCAAGGGCTTCAAGGTGGTCGGTACCACGAACTCGACGATCAGCGGCAACACCGCCGACCACAACACCGACTCGGGCATCTACCTCGCCCAGGGCTCGACCGGCAACCTGATCGTCGGCAACACTACGTACAGCAACGCCCGCCAGTACACCCGCGCCGCGCCCGGCATCGACCTGCGCAGCGGTGGCAACACCGTACGCGGCAACCTCACCCACGACAACGAGGACTCCGGGATCCAGCTGTACACCGGCAGCGACGGCAGCCTGGTGGTGAACAACGTCAGCTACCGCAACGGCGACCACGGCATCGACGACTTCCAGGCCACCAACCAGCGCATCATCAGCAACTCCGTGTACCGCAACGCGACCGCCGGGATCAACCTGGAGGGCGGCTCCACCGGTGGCCTGGTGGAGAACAACATCAGCGTGGACAACGGCCTGGGAAGTCCCCGCACGGTGGGCGACATCCGGGTCGATTCGACCTCCCAGACCGGCACGGTCGTCAACGCCAACCTCGTGTACCTGCACGCGCCGGGCGCCTACTACGTCTGGGGTACCACCAACTACGGCTCGCTGTCGGCGTTCACCTCGGCCACCGGGCAGGAATCGCAGGGCCGGCAGGCCGACCCGCGCTGGGCCAGCCCGGACACCGGCGCGTTCACGCTGACCGCCGGCTCCCCGCCGATCGACTCCGCGGACTCCACCGTGTCCGGCGAGCAGCCGGCCGACATCGCCGGCACGGCCCGGTACGATGACCCGAGCGTGGCCAACGGGTTCAACGGGTACGACGACCGGGGCGCGTACGAGGCGCCGGCCGGTACCACCGACCGCAGCCCGGACGCGATGCTCCGGGTGACTCCGTCGTCGGGCACCAGCCCGCTGTCGGTCACCGCGGACGCGGGCCAGTCCACCGACACCGACGGTACCGGCATCGCCAGCTACGCGTTCGACTTCGGGGACGGCACCGGCGCGGGACCGCAGTCCGCGCCGACGGCCGGCCACACGTATCCGAACTCGGGCACCTACACCCTGGCCGTCTCGGTCACCGACACCGCCGGCCTGACCCTTACCACGGCGGTACAGGTGACCGTGGGCCTGGCCGGCAACCTGGTCACCAACTCGACCTTCGAGACCGACCTGTCCGGCTGGGCGCCGCTGGCGGGCTGCAACCTCACGAGGGTGGCCGCCGGCCACAACGAGGGCTGGGCAGCGGACCTGAACAACCCGCTCAGCAGCGCGCAGACGTGCACCCTCAACGACAGTCCGAACTGGGCATTGAAGAGTGTGGCCGGCACCTATACGGCGACCGCCTGGGTGAACACCCAGGCGGTCGGTGGGCAGATCAAGTTGCGCATCCGCGAATACAGCGGCACCACCCTGGTCGGCACCGGTACCGCGACAATCAACCCGACCGGCGACTGGCAGCAGATGACCCTGCAGTACCAGGTGGTGAGTCCCGGCTCGACGCTCGACCTGAACGTGTACGAGACCAACCAGCCGGGCGGCAGCGACCTGCTGATCGACGACGTGACCCTCAAGTCCGGCTGACCCCCGTTGTGCAGGCGTATGACCGGCGACGAAGTACCCGGTGTCGCGGCCCTTGACCAACAGGCCGCATACCAGCTCGTCGGCATTACCGGTTCGGTCAACGCGGATGCTCGGGAGGCAGCGTGATCACCGGTAGCCGGATGCTCAGCTCCATGGGCGTGTTCATCCTCGCTGCCGCGTCGCTTGTCGGTTGTTCCAGCCGCCACCCGGCAGCCAACACCCCGACCGCCGCACAGACCGCGACCCACCAAGCGGGGGGTGGCCTTTCCTCGTCGGCACCACGTGCGCCAAGCACGTCGACACCACGTGCGCCACACACGCTGCACTACGTCGCCAACACCGGCGCCGATGTGGGTCCGGTGGCCCAACTCGGCTACAAGCTGTTCGACACCGGACCCAACCCGGAGACAGCGGCCGCGCTGCCCGCCAACAGTCTGGCACTGGTCTGGCTGGGCAACCTTGACAACACCGATTGTGCGAAGCCCGGGTACGATTGGTCACAGTTCACCACGGCGGTAGACAGGCTTGCGGGCAATCCCAAGGTGTACGGCTACTACATCTCAGACGAGCCGCACCCGCGGACCTGCCCGAATGCCGTTGCTGACATTCGTATGCGGGCCGACTATATCCGTGCGCACGACCCGGCACACAAGTCGTTCATCGTCGTCGTCGACGGGTCCAATCAATGCGGGGGCACCTACGGCTGCGAATTCGATGCGCTGCGCCCGGCGAATACACACGTCGACCTCATCGGACTCGACCCGTACCCGTGCAACAACACAAGCCCGAAGTGTTCCTTCGACAAGATCGATGACACGGCACACCGGGCGGCGGCTAACGGCATCCCACGGTCGTCGGTGGTACCCGTATTCCAGACTTTCGGCCAGTCCTGCGCGGCCTCGAACTACTACCGGATGCCGAGCGCGGCGGATCTGCGGACGATGCTCGCGCATTGGACCGCGCTGGTACCCCATCCGGCCTTTGACTACACGTACACCTGGGGCCATCAGGGCCCCGCATGCCCTACGTTGGTCGACGCGCCCGACCTCCAGTCCGTCATGGCCGCGCACAACAGGTCGTAAGCCGGTCACGGCTCCTGCAAGCGACGTAGTGGGTACTCGTACCGTTGATTGGTTTGCACGCCTCCCTTTGCGCCTACGGTCATCTGGAGAGTTGCCGGGGAGTCGGGAGGCAGCGCCAGTGAAACCCACGGACGAACGCCGCGGGCGCGTCGTGTTTTTCGGTGCCGTGCACGAGGCAATGCCAGCGCTGCAGGTGATCTTGCGGGCAGACGTCGAGCTCGTCGCAGTCGTAACGCCTCCCAGCGCTCGCGCCCGCACACTGTCCGGTTTCGTCGACCTGGAATCGGTGGCCGTCGAGAACCGCGTTCCCGTCGTACGGACTGCAGATGCCAACGATCCGCGCACGGTCGATCTCTTGTCGCGACTGGACCCGGATCTTTTTGTCGCGGTGGGCTGGACCCGCCTGCTCGGGGATGCGTTGCTCGCCATTCCTTGCCGGGGTTGCGTCGGCTTCCACGCGTCGCTGTTGCCGCGGCACCGCGGTCGGGCCCCCGTCAACTGGGCCATCCTGCGTGGTGAGACGCTCACGGGCAACACGATGCTCTTTCTGGCTCCCGGAGCCGACACCGGCGACATCGTCGACCAACGGCCAGTTGCGATCGGGCTTGAGGACACCTGCGCAACTGTCTACGCGCGCGTAGCGGAGGCCGGCGCGCAGATGCTTGCCGACCGCCTCCCCGCGCTGCTGGACGGCACCGCCCCACGCCGTCCACAGGACCATGACGGCGGCGACGTGCTTCCCCGGCGGACTCCGGACATGGGTATCACCGACTGGAACCGGCCAGCGCGTGAGATCCATGACTGGATCCGCGCACTGACCTCTCCCTACCCCGGAGCGTTCAGTACCATCTCAGGGCACACGGTGCGGCTGTGGCGCTCGCTACCCCCCGGACCCGCCGAACCCGCCGCTCCGCCCGGGACGCTGGTGGGCAGCGAAGCCGAGGCGGCGCGGATCGGTACGCTTGGCGGCAGCATCCTCGTCACCGACATCTCTGTCGACGACGGCTCGCCGGAGCCGGCGGCCGCGTTGTTCTCCCACTCCGGGATCAGGCCAGGGACGGCGTTCGACCCGGTCGACGCCGCTGTCGCCCGGTGGGCGCGCGGGCTCGGCCCCCGCCCCGATCTGGTCGGAGCACCGCGATGACCACCGTGGTCGTTGCCGCGCACCCCGACGACGAGATCCTCGGTGCCGGAGGAATCCTCGCCCGGCTCGTCCAGAGCGGTGAGGAGGTCCATGCGGTCATCATGGCCGACGGTGCCGGCAGCCGTTACCCAGCCGACATGGTCGATACCTTGCAGAAGTCCGCCCAGCGCGCGGCCGAGGTGGTCGGCTTCGCCAGCCTTAGCTTCGGTCTGTTTCCCGATCAACGCCTCGATGCCGAGCCGCTGGTGGAGCTGACGCAGTACATCGAGGCGAAGCTCGCGCCGCTGCGTCCGCGCGTAGTGCTCACGCACTTCCCTGGCGACGCCAACGCCGATCACGGAATCGTCGCGCGGGCGGCGTGGACGGCCTGCCGGCCCTATGCCGCACCTTGGGTGCACCGCTTCGCCGTCTTCGAGACGCCTTCGGCCACCGAGTGGGGCTGGCCCCAGTCCGGTAACGAACTGCAACCCAACCTCTTCGTAGGCATCACCGACACGCTCGAGGTGAAGCTCGCCGCTATGACGTGCTACGAGTCGGAGTTGCGAGATTACCCGCACCCGCGCTCGCTGCGCGCGCTCCGGGAGCGCGCTGCGTTCTGGGGTAGCCACGTCGGACTCACCTACGTCGAGCCGCTTCGAGTGTTGCGGGACGTCGAATGAGAGCCATACAACTGCATGGCGATCAGCTTCGGGTACCGACGGCGCGCACCGCCGGAGTGCGCACCGACACGCCGGGACGGCGCGCGTTCGACGTCGTTGTCGCGGTAGTCTCGATCATCCTGCTCGCACCGTTGTTCGGCTTGGTGGCGCTGGTTGTGTTGATAGACAGCGGCCGGCCGGTTCTCTATCGACAAGACCGGATCGGCCGCGGGGGACGTCCCATCCGCATCATCAAGTTCCGCAGCATGGTCGTCGGTGCGGACCGGTCGGGAGCGCTCGTGTCGGCACAGTCCGACGCTCGGGTCACGCGCGTCGGCGGTATCCTCCGCAGCAGTAAGCTCGACGAGCTTCCCCAGCTCGTCAACGTCCTGCGCGGTGACCTGACGTTGATCGGCCCGCGGGCCGAAGTGGCGCGGTACGTGACCGCCTACACGGACGAGGAGCTCAGCACCCTGGCGGTACGCCCAGGGCTCACCGGAGCCGGCGCGCTGCTGTTCATCCGCCAGGCTGCCGAGCTCGACAGCGCCACGGACGCCGAGGCCCGGTACGTCGGAACCTGCCTGCACGACAAGCTTGCGGCGGATCTGGACTACCTGCGGCGCCGCTCTCTGTGGCAGGACGTACGGATCATTACCCGTACGCTCGCCGCTCTGCTGTGACGATGGCCGGATAAGATGCGGCCGAGGCGGTGACCGGACCGAGGTTGTCCGCGGGGAACCGCTGGAACAACCCGGCCGCTACTGGAAGGTGACACACGCCGCGAGCCACGAACCCGACGCGGTACCGGATGCGTTGAAGGTGCCTACCGTGCTCGATATCTGGTCGGCCCGGCCGAGGTAGTTCGTGCCCACCGCGTACGACGTCAGGGCGGTCCAGCCGGACGCCCACGCGGGCGTGGTACCGGCGACCACACCGACGGCGCCGAAGACGAACTCCTGTGCCGAGGCGGTCACGCCGGTGCTGCCGGACGCAAACACGCTGCCGGTGCCGCTGGCCCCGGCATGCCGATCGAGCGTGGTCACCCCGGACAACTCGTCACCGACGATGCGGTAGGTGGCCGAACTCGGGAAGCTGACCGCGATGCGGTTGTTGGGCACCAGCGCGGTGCGCACGAGACCGTACAGCACTACCAACCGGTTCCCGCTGCCGTCGGCCACGTCCTGCGCGACCGCGTAGGTGTTGCCGGCGTCGTCGGTCCCGGCGACCGTGCCCGTCGCACCTGTTCCTGTCAGCTCGACGGAGAGCACGGCGAGGTCGCCGACCGCCACGCCCTGCGCCCGCCACACCGTAATGGAGCCCGAGGTGTGCAGGGTGGTCGAGTAGTTGGTCGCGATCTGCGAGACGTACGCCGGGTTTCCGCCGCCGCTCGGCGCCGATACACTGACGGCCTGCTGGGCGGTGCCGGACAGGCCGGCCATGTCGGTCACCGTGACGGTCACCGTGAAGCTGCCCGCCGCCGCATACGTGTGCGTCGCCGTCGGGCTCGCCTGCGGACCCGCACCGGTACCGTCGCCGAAGGCGAAGCTGAACGTCAGCGACTGCCCCTGCGGGTCGGTCGAGCCCGACGCGTCGGCGGTGACCGCGAGCGGCGCGGTACCGCTCGACGGGCTGACCGTAAGCACGGCTGTCGGCGGCTGCGGTCCGCCGCCGCCCGGCGACACGGTCACCGTCTGTTGCGCGGTCGCGGAGAGCCCGGCCGTGTCAGTCACCGTGACCGTCACCGTGAAGCTGCCGGCCGCCGCATACGTGTGCGTGGCCGTCGAATTCGGCTGCGGTCCGGCGCCGGTACCGTCGCCGAAGGCGAAGCTGTACATCAGCGCCTGCCCCTGCGGGTCGGTCGAACCCGACGCGTCCGCGGTCACCGCCAACGGCGCGGTACCGCTGCCCGGGCTGACCGACAGCGCGGCGGTCGGCGGCAGCGGACCACCACCACCACCACCGCCGGTACCGCCGCCGAACTCGTACGCGCCGCGGTCGTCGTAGGTGCGCGGACCGATCCCGGTGTCCGCGACGGTGGTGTCGTCCACCCGGGTGGCGCCGGTGACGTCGGTGGCCGGCTCGGCCGGGGCGCCGGAGTCGGCCGAGTCGATCGCCGGCGAGCCCTCCGTCAGCCGCAGGTCGAACCCGGCCATGCTGGCGAACAGCGGGTCGGCCTGCCGGCCCAGTTGCTCCTGCCCGGTCGCCGCCTGCATCGCGGCCAGCGAGGAGTACGGGGACCCGAAGACGTACAGCGTTCCCGGCACGGTCAGGTACACCAGGTTCGCGTTCACCGTCGTACTCGACGGCGCGGAGTCCCAGATCCCGATGTTGCCGGCGCGGCGCTTGCAGGCGTTGGTGTACCCGGTGATCGGCGTCGGGTTGACCACGAAGACCGCGTTGTCCACGGAGATGTTGTTCTCCACCAGGTAGTTGCCCGATGTGCCCTCGACGTTGATCCCGGTTGTGCAGTTGCGGTAGATGGTGTTGCCGATCAGCCGGCCGCCGGTCACGTTGAGGTCGTCGATGCCGTGGTCGCCGTTGTTGTACGAGACGTTGAGCGTGGCCAGGTTGTCGTTGCCGCCGGTGTAGAACTGCAGCCCGGAGTCCTCGTTGTCGTGCAGCCGGTTGCCGATGATGATGTTGTCCGGCCCGATCACGTTGATCCCGTTGGCGTTGCGCTGGTACTGATTGGCGTTGAAGCTCGATTCGTTGTAGCTGACCGTCGTCGTGGTCGTGCCGGACTTCAGGTAGATGCCGGTATCGCTGTTGTGGTTGGTGTTGTTGCCGGTGACCGTCGAGGCGCTGGTGTTGCTGAGGAGGATCCCGGCCGCGATCTGCCCGCTGACCGGCTGCCCGGCGTAGGTCACCGTGTTGCCGGCGACGACGACGTTGCTCGACCCGCTGACGTAGATCCCGTACGACGAGGTACGGGTGACGGAGAACCCGTTGATCGTCACGTACTGCCTGCCGGACACCAGGAACCCGTTCGCACCCCCGGTCACGGTCACTGTGGCGCCCGGGGCGGCCTGGAACACGATCGGCGCACCGGCGAGACCGGACCGCGCGACGGTCACCTTCTCCGGGTACGTCCCGGCGGCGACCAGTACGGTCTGCCCGGCGGTGGCCACCGCGGCCGCCTTGCCGATCGTGCAGTACGGCTGCGCCTGGCTGTTCGGACCGGCGTCCGAGCAGTTCGCTCCGCCGACGTAGAGGGTCGAACCATCGGCGAAGGCCGCGGCGGGTGCGAACGCCCCGGCGAGCAGGACGGCACCGGCCAGGGCGGCGCCAACGGTGAGTGACCGGGCCATACGGAGATCGTCTCCCGGGGTCCTACCCGGTACCCCCTGCAAATGACGTAGACACCTCTCGCACCGGGCCATCTCCTTCATCTGCATGATGCGCCCCGGCCGGAGCGGGGGGATCCTGCCGACCGTGGGGGACGTGTCCATCCTTGTCGTCGACGACCACGCGGTCTTCGCCGAGGCCGTCCAGGCCTGGCTGGCCCGCGAGGCGGACTTCCGGCCGATCTGGACTGCCGCCACCGCCGCCGACGCCTGTGCCCTCATCGACCGGTACCGGCCCGGGGTGGTCGTGCTCGACCTCGGCCTCGGCGACGGCAGCGGGTTGGACGTGCTGGAGTACGCGCGCACCCGGTCGCCGGACACCCGGGTCCTGATGCTGACCGCGGCCAGTTCGACCGACTCGGTGATCGCCGCGCTCCGGCAGGGCGCGCGGGGTGAGGCGTGGCTGGCGCCGGACCTGCTCGGCCGGGTACTCACCGAGCTGGTCGCGCAGCCGGCCGCACCGCCACCGGATCCGCTGGCCAGCCTGACCCTGCGCGAACACGAGGTGTTGCAGTGCCTCGTGGACGGGCTCAGCCGCGCCGAGATCGCGGCCCGGCTGCACGTGTCGGCGAACACCGTGCGTACGCACACCCAGAACCTGCTCGCCAAGCTCGGCGTGCACTCAACGCTGGCATCCGTCGCGCTGGCCATGCGGCACGGACTGCGTTCATCAGACACGTGAGGACGGGTGGCCGGCATCCCGCATATTGCGTAGTGCCGCCTGGTCCTATCACGCGATTCCCTCGTCCCCCCGGATGCCTAGCGTCGGCAAGGTCTGGGGGTGTTTCGCGTGGACGTCACCGAGGTCGCTCGACTACTCCGCCGCTATGGACTGGTCCTGGCCCTGGCGATCGCGATTCCCGCGGTCGCGCTCGCGGTGTACGTCCGTCACCAGCCGGCCACCTACACCGCGCACGCGCGCATCGTAGCCGCGGAGACGACGCCCCGCGCCCAGGCGGAGGCCAACGCCGTGGTCAGCCAGGTCCTCGCGCTGGCGACCAGCCGGGACGTGATCGCGCAGGCGCTGGACGCGGCGCACCTGAACCTGGACCCGGACAAGGTGGCCAAGGCCGTCAAGGCCACCGGGCTCGGTAGCTCCGCACTGGTAGACCTGGCGTACACCGACCCGCGCGCGCAAACCGCGCAGCAGGTGACCAAGGCACTGGCCACCGCCGTCGTGGTCCGGCTCGATGCGGTCCGCATCGGCGGGCTCCCGGAGGTCCTGGCCGACGTCGACAAGCAGCTCACCGACCTGGCCACCAAACGCGCCCCGATCGCCGCCGACGCGCAGGCGAACCCCAAGGATCCGGTGGCGCAGAACCGGTTGGCCGGAATCGACCGGCTCATCAGTGACCTGTCCGGGGACCGCAACCGGTTGTCGGAGGAGGCGGCGGCGGCCGGGCACTCCACCATCGTCGCCAACCCGCTGTTGCCGACGAAGGCGGACCCGCGCGGCCTCGGCGCCAAGGTCGGCGTCGCGGGACTGGCCGGGTTGCTGATCGGGCTGCTCCTGATCGGGCTCAACGAGACCATGCGGCCGGCGGTCTCCGGTGCCGTCCGGGTGGCCCGGCTGCTGGACGTACCGGTGCTCGGCGCGGTCGCCTCCGATCCGGCCATCCTCGCGGACATCGGCCGCCGGATCCGGCTGGCCGCCCGGCGGGCCGGGGTGTCCACGGTTGTGCTCTCCCGGGCCAGCCGCGCCGCCCTGCCGCCCGAACTGGTCGACCGGATCGAGAGCGCCGCTCTGCGCCCAGAGGCGGTACCGGCCCGGGTGGCAATCCTTCCCGGCGGCCTCGACGACACTGCCGTGCTGAACGCTCCGTGGACGGCCAACGGCCGGCGCGGCGAGCCGGTACGGGACCTGGCCCTGGACCAGGGCGAGGCGGCCACCGGCAGCCCGGTGGCGCTGCTCCCCGCGACCGACAGCGCCACCCGAACGGTACGGCTGCGCCGGGTCTTCGTCCTGGAGGAGTTGGACCCGAACGCCGAGTCCGAGTCGATCGGCCTGGTGGTCCTCGCCTCGGCCAGTACCCGGGTGCGCGAGGTGGACCGGGTACGCGACCTGATGACCGCGGCGGGCTGGCCGTTGCTCGGCGTCCTTGGCGATCCCGGCGGGCGGCGGGGAGGCCGGCGATGAGCGCGACCACCGCGGCGATGAGCGCGACCTCTGCGGTGAGCCCCGCGGTCCCGTTCACGGTACCGCCGTTCGCCCCCGACGCCGGCCCGGCCGTGCAGCGGGTACTGCGTTCCGGCTGGGTCACCACCGGCCCCGAGTGCGCCGCGTTCGAGGCCGAGCTGTCCGCGTACCTCGACCAGCCGCACGTCGTCACGGTGGCCTCCGGTACCCAGGCGCTGGAGCTGAGCCTACGGGCCCTGCGCCTCGACCCCGGTGCCCCGGTGCTCACCCCGAGCCTGACGTTCTGCGGGGCGGTCGGCGCGATCGTGCACGCCGGGTACCGGCCGGTGCTCGTCGACGTCGACGAGACGACGCTGACCCCGAGCACCGAGACGGCAGCGGCCGCGGCGGCGCGGGCCGGGCGCCCCGCCGCGATGGTCGGCTGCGACCTCGGCGGGTACCCGGTCGACCATCGGGCGCTCGCCGACGCGGCCGGCCTGCCGTACCGGCGGGTCGTGGTGGACGCCGCGCACGGGCCCGGCGGCGACGTCGGCCGGGGCGCGTTCTTCGCCACCTGCCTGAGCTTCTACGCGACCAAGAACCTGCCGATCGGCGAGGGCGGCGCGGTCGCCACCGACGACGGGGACCTCGCCGACTGGCTGCGCAGCGCGCGCCTGCACGGCATGACCCGGGACGCCTGGCGGCGGTACCTGCCCGGCGGCTCGTGGCGCTACGAGGTGGCGGAGATCGGCTACAAGGCGAACCTGACCGACCTGCAGGCCGCGATCGGGCGGGCCCAGCTCGCCGCGCTGCCGGGCTGGCAGGCGCGCCGGGCCGAGCTGGTCGCCCGCTACGACGCCGGATGGCGCGACGCCGGGCTGGCCGAGGTGGTGCGGGTACCCCGGCGCCACCCGGGCCACGCCTTTCACCTGTACCAGATCCTGGTACCGCGCCGGGACGAGATCTCGGCCGCGCTGGCCGACGCCGGCATCGGTACCTCGGTGCACTTCATCCCCGTCCACCGGCTGCACGGGTACCGGCGGGTCCTGGCACCCGGCGAGCCCGGCACGGTACCGGTCACCGACCGGGTGGCCGACCAACTCCTGTCCCTGCCGCTGTATCCCGGCCTTTCCGATGCGGCGGTCGACCTCGTTGTCGAGCGGCTCGCCGGGCTGCTCGCGCCCTGACGAAACCTCGCGCTGACCAAACCCTGGAGGCGAACGTGCTGACCTGGAGGCACAAGAACGGTGGATCGGCGGCCCTGCCCACCCTGGTGCTCGGTGCGGGTCATGCTGGGCAGGCGGTGGTGCGGGCGTTGCGGGAGACGCCCGCGTACGGGCTGAACCCGATCGGCTTCCTCGACGACAACCCGCGCCTGCGCCGGGTACGCGGCTTGCGCGTGCTCGGCCGGCTGGACGAGCTGCCCGAGGTCGCCCGCGCGATGGGTGCCCGCGCGGCGCTGGTCGCCATCCCGTCGTTGCCGCCCGGGCGGATCGCCGAGCAGATCGAGCGGGCCGCCTCGGCCGGCCTGCTGGTCCGGCACCTGCCCTCGTTCCTCGCCGCGGTTGAGCGCGACCTGCGCGTGTCCGACCTGCGCTCGGTACGGGTGGACGAGCTACTCGGCCGGGACGAGGTACACCTGGCCTCAGCGCGGGCCCGCAGCCTGGTGCGCGGCCGGCGGGTCCTGGTGACCGGGGCCGGCGGGTCGATCGGCTCGGAGCTGTGCCGGCAGATCCGCCGGTACGACCCGGCCGCGCTGTACCTGCTCGACCACGACGAGTCCAACCTGCACAGCCTGCACCTGGAGATCACCGGATCCGGGCTGCTCGACTCCGACGAGATCATCATCGCCGACATCCGGGACCGCCGGCGGCTGGCGCAGGTCTTCGCGGAGACCCGGCCGGAGCTGGTCTTCCACGCCGCCGCGCACAAGCACCTCCCGCTGCTGGAGCGCCACCCGTGCGAGGGCGTGAAGAGCAACGTGCTCGGTACCCACCACCTGGTCGACCTGTCCGTCCAGTACGGCGTCGAGCGGTTCGTACTCATCTCGACCGACAAGGCCGCCGACCCGACCTCGGTACTCGGCGCCACGAAGCGCCTCGCCGAGCTGGTCGTCCAGCGGGCCGCGGGCGGCCCGACGTGCATGGCCTCGGTGCGCTTCGGCAACGTCCTCGGCTCGCGCGGCTCGCTGCTGTCGGTACTCGCCGCGCAGGTGGCCCGGGAACAGGCGATCACCATCACCCACCCGGACGTGACCCGGTTCTTCATGACCATCGAGGAGGCGGTCGGCCTGGTCCTCGAGGCGGCCGCGATGGCGGAGTACGCCGAGACTTTCGTCCTGGACATGGGCGACCCGGTACCGATCGTCGACCTGGTGCACAAGTACGCCGCGGCGGTCCATCTGCCCGAGGTCACCATCCGGTTCACCGGGCTGCGCCCGGGCGAGAAGCTCACCGAGAAGATCTTCTCGGACTCGGAGATCCGCCTGCCCACCGCGCACCCCAAGGTATGGGCCACCCGGACCGACGAGGTACCGGTCGACCTGCCGGACCTGCTCGACGAGCTCTACGTCACCGCCGAGGACAACGACGCGACCGCGACGCTCGCGCTGCTGGAGAAGATGCTCCCGGAGTACCGGCCGGCCCGCCGGCCGCAGACCCCGGCCAGCGTCGGCGCCCCGTACCCGGACGGGTTCTAGGCCATGTGGTTGCGCTCCGGGGGCGAGGTCGTCGCCGTGGACAGCGAGCTGGCCTGGGTGGACCGGCTGGTGGCGCGCGCCACCGGAGGGTCGGCACCCACACCGGAGGGGCCGGCGCCGACCGTCCGGGTCCGGGTCGAGGCGGACACGACCGCCTTCGACCGCACCGGGCTCCGGCTGATCACGCGGGGCGGGTACGGCGGTGGGCGGCGCGCCGTCCTGCACAACGCCGGCGGTTCCGGCCGGTACGGGCGGCCAACCGGCTGCTGGCCCAGCGGTTCGGCCTGCTCGCCGGCCAGGTGCTGGTGCACTACCCGGTGCTGTGGCGGGCCGGCTGGCGGGATCGGGTACCGCTGCACGCCTGCGTCCTGCGCACCGGTGCGGGTACCCCGCTGTTGGCCGGGCCGGGTGGGGTCGGCAAGTCCACGGTCCTCGCCGGCGCGCTCGCCACCGGGGCGGCGGCCATCTCGGACAACCTGTGCTGCGCGGACACCCGGTCCTGCTTCGGCATCGCCGAGCCGGTGCGCACTGATACCCCGGCCGCCCGGGGCACCCGTACCTCTCATGGCCGGGTGGAGCGGCCGCTGGCCGGGCGGGTGGACGAGCTGTGCCCGGACCGGTTGGTGGTACTGGAACGCGGGCCGCGCACCGAGATCACCCCGATCGAACCCGAAGAGGCGGCGCGGGTCCTGGTCGCCGGCACGTACGCCGCCGGCGAGCTGCGCCGGTACTGGGCCTTCGCGGCCACCCTCGCGCTCGCCACCGGGCACGGGCCGGCGCACCCGCCGATCGACGCGGTCGCCCGGGCCTACGCCGCCCGGCTGTCCTGCGTCCGGGTCCGGGTCGGCGACGGCGACGCGGTGTCCGCGGCCCAACTGTGCGGGGAGGTACTGGCATGACTGAACTAACTGGCGCTCCCTTCGATCGCGCGGGATATGCACCTCCCGGTACCCGACCGTCCGACTTGGTCGCTGCGCTCCCTCGCTCCCGGTCGGCTGCGGGAGGTGGCGCATGACCCAGCGGCGGATGCGGGTGGCCACCGTGATCACCCGGTTGACGGCGGGCGCCGGCGGGGTGGCGCTGCGCGGCGCGCTGGCGCTGAACCCCGACCGGTACGCGGTCGTCATCCTGACCGGCGGCACGGGCGCCAACGGCCAAGCGATGGACCGGACCGAAGACGTCCTCACCGGCGTCGATGCGGTCAAGGACGCACCCGCCGGCGACCTGCTCGCCGAGGCGTACGCCGCCGGGCTCGGGGTGGTCCGTGTTCCCGCACTGGTACCCGAGATCTCGCCGCGCAAGGACGCCGCCGCCCTGCGGATCCTGAGCGAGCAGCTGCGCGAGGGCCGGTTCGACGTGGTGCACACGCACAGCGCGAAAGGCGGCGCGCTCGGCCGCATCGCCGCCTCGCGGGCCCACGTGGACCGGATCGTGCACACGTACCACGGCTTCCCGTTCCACCAGTTCCAGTCCCGCTGGCGGCGCGGCGCGTACATCCGCATCGAGCGGTGGCTCGGCCAGCGCACCGACGTCTGCCTCGCGGTCGGCAGCGGGGTCGCCGCTGAGGCCATCCGCCGCGGGCTGGTCTCCCCCGACCGGCTGCGGACCATCGCGCCCGCGGTGGACCCGGTCGGCTACCCCACCGGTACCGCGGCACGCGGGCTGGCGCGCCGCCGGCTCGGGCTGCCGGCCGGCGTACGGCTGGTCGGCACGGTCGGCCGGGTGGACTACCAGAAGGCGCCGGAGCAGTGGATCGACGCGCTGGCCGAGATCGGCGCGGACGACGTGTGGGGCCTGTGGATCGGCGACGGCCCGCTGCGCGACCGGCTGCTCGCGCGCGCCCGCAAGCGGGGCGTGGCCGACCGGTTCCGGCTGCTCGGGCACCGCGACGACGTGACCGAGCTGCTGCCGGCACTCGACGTATTCGCGCTCGCCAGCCGGTACGAGGGCCTGCCCTGCGCGCTCATCGAAGCCATCGGCGCCGGGGTACCGGTGGTGGCCACCGCGGTCAACGCCGTACCGGACGTGGTGGTACCCGGCGAGACCGGCCTGCTGGTACCGGCGCAGGCACCGCGGATGCTCGGCCGGGCGATCGGCTACCTGCTCGACGAACCCGTCGAGGCCCGCCGGATGGCGGAAGCCGCCAAAGCCCGGCTGGGTGAGCAGTTCACCCCGCACACCCTCGGCGTCGTCCTCGACCACATCTACCGCGGGAGGGCACAGTGGAGCTGACCGTGCTGGAGCGCCGCGCCCGGGTGTTCGACGGGCCCGGCGTGCCCGCCGATCCCGAGGTACTGGCCGCGCTCGATGCCCAGGTGGCCGGTGCCGACCTGGCCGCCGCGCCGGTCGTGCTGCCGGACTTCCACCACAAGTCGAACATGGAGCTTCCCTCGTCGGTCGCGGTCGCCACGGTCGGCACCATCCGCCCGACGCTGACGTCGGCCTCGGTCAACTGCGGCATGGCGCTGCTCGCGCTGGACAGCGACCGGCCGGGCGAGGCCGGGATCGTGGAGTTCTACCGGCGGATCCGCGAGCGGTACCCATACCCGGCAGGCGCACGGCGCGAGCTGTCCGCGCGGGAGGTGCGCCGGGCGGCGGTGGACGGTTCCCGGTTCGCCGCCGAGCGGTACGGGGTCGATGGCGACGAGCTGGCCCGGGTGGAGGAGTTCGGCCGCATCGACCTGGCGCGCTACGGCGGGGCCGACCGGCTCTGCCGCGAACTGCCGGGCCTGGCGTTCCAGCTGGCCCGGCTGCGGTTCGGCACGGTCGGGCCGAGCAACCACTTCGTCGAGCTGCAACAGGTCGAGGAGGTCTTCGACCCGGCGACCGCCGACGCCCTCGGGGTCCGCGAGGGTCAGCTCACTCTGCAGTACCACGCCGGCGGCGGGGTACTCACCGGCGAGATCGGCGCGCTGTTCGGCCGGCGCCGGCACTACCCGCGGCAGCTGCGGATGGCGATGGCCGTCCAGAAGCCGCTGTTCCACCTCGCCACCGCCCGCTCGTACCAGCAGCTGCGGCAGCGGCTCGCGCTGTACTTCTCGGCCGGGTGCCCGCCGGTCGACCGGGACAGCCCCGAGGGCCGGCGGCTGATGCTCGCCAACGCGGGCGCGATGAACTACGGCTTCGCCTTCCGGACCGCGACGTACGCCGCGCTCAAGTCGATCGTGGCGGACGTGTTCGGCGGCAGCGGCGGCCGGCTCGTCGTGGACTCCCCGCACAACTCCATCTACGAGGAACCGGTACCCGGCGGTACCGCGGTCGTCCACCGGCACAACGCCTGCCGGGCCTTCCCGGCCGAGCTGGCCCCGGCCGGTACCGTCTTCGCCCGGACCGGGCAGGCGGTGCTGCTGCCCGGCACCCACCGGACCTCCTCCTACCTCGCGGTGGCCGGACCGCGCGCGCAGGCCAGCCTCTACTCGGCCTGCCACGGCGCCGGCACGCTGGTCGCCGACTTCGCCGACCGCGGCCGGTCGCACACCCACCCGGGCGGCCACGAGACGCTGCGCTTCCGGTACTGCGACGCCGCCCCGAGCCGGGTGGCGCACCTGGACGACAACGGCGTCAACGC
>WNGG01000772.1_pt1 | contig 39615 bp, 29 predicted proteins | sample 5400661 | NCBI WGS metagenome assembly WNGG01 (sample SAMN13153372, study PRJNA577476) | soil metagenome | isolation source: 100 cm soil or saprolite under Garry oak tree replicate 1 | place: USA:California | collected 2016-06-15
CGGCGCCCGCCCGCCGGTGACCACCTTGCCGCCGTCCGCGGACGCGGACTCGACGAGCTCGGCCACCTTCGACCGGGTCGGCTCGTTGACCAGCGGGCCCACATCGGTGCCTTCGTCCAGGCCCGGCCCGACCACCATGGCGTCCAGCCGGGCCGCGAACTTGCGGCTGAACTCGTCGGCGACCGCCTCGTGCACGTAAAAGCGGTTGGCGGCGGTGCACGCCTCGCCCCCGTTGCGCATCTTGGCGATCAGCGCCCCCTCGATGGCGGCGTCGATGTCCGCGTCCTCGAAGATGATGAAGGGCGCGTTGCCGCCCAGTTCCATCGAGGTGTTCACCACGGTGTCCGCCGCCTCGCGCAGCAGGATCCGGCCCACCTCGGTGGAGCCGGTGAACGAGAGCTTACGGACCCGCGGGTCGTTCAGCATCGCCGAGACGACCGCACCCGACTTGCGCGAGGGCAGCACGTTGACCACGCCGTCCGGCACGCCCGCCTCGGCCAGCAGGCCGGCGATGGCCAGCGCGGTCAGCGGGGTCTCCGAGGCCGGCTTCAGCACGACCGTGCAGCCGGCCGCCAGCGCCGGGCCGATCTTGCGGGTGGCCATCGCGGCCGGGAAGTTCCACGGCGTGACGAGCACCGAGACGCCGACCGGCTGCCGCATGACCAGGATCTTGTTCGCCCCGGAGGGCGCCTGCATCAGCACGCCTTCCATCCGCACCGCTTCCTCGGCGTACCAGCGGAAGAACTCGGCCGAATAGGCCGCCTCGGCCCGCGCGTCGCGCAGCGCCTTGCCGTTCTCGGCGGCCATCAGCCTCGCCAGGGACTCGGCGTGCTCCGTCATCAGCTCGAAGGTCCGGCGCAGGCACTCCGCGCGCTGCCGCGGCGGCGTGGCCGCCCAGCCGGTCAGTGCGCCGGCGGCCGCGCCGACCGCGTCGAGCGCGTCTTCCACGGTCCCGTCGGCCACCTCGGCCAGCGCGTCCTCGGTGGCCGGGTCGATCACCGGCAGCGTGCCACCACCTCGGCCCCCGGTCCACTCCCCGCCGATCAGCAGCCGGGTGGGGACGTCGATGCCAACCAGTTCGGCCAGGTTGCCGCTCACTGCTCCCGGTCCTTTCTCGCCCCTTACAGGGCCTTGCTCACCGTCTCGATGATCCTATCCACCGAGGGCAGCACGTGATCTTCGAGCCGGCCCGCGGCCGGCAGCGGGAGATGCAGGTCAGTAGGGGTTGGTGACGTACAGGTCCTGGGCGGGGAACTTGGTCAGGATCTCGATGCCGCTCGGGCCGACCACGACCTCCTCCTCGATCCTGGCGGCCGAACGCCCGTCGGTGGCCGGGCAGTAGGTCTCCAGCGCGAAGACCATGCCCTCCTGAATCTCCATCGGGGCGTCCAGCGAGGTGAGCCGGGAGATGATCGGCCGCTCGTGCAGGGCGAGCCCGAGCCCGTGCCCGAACAGCAGGCCGAACGCCGTCTTCTCGTCGGCCAGGCCGATCTCCTGGGCGGTCGGCCACAGCCGGGCCACCTGGCCGGTGGACACTCCGGGCTTGATCGTCTCGATGGCGGCGTCGATCCACTCGCGGGCTCGTTTGTACGCGTCCTTCTGCGGCTGGCTGGCCCGGCCGACCGCGAAGCAGCGGTAGTAGCAGGTCCGGTAGCCGTTGTAGGAGTGCATGATGTCGAAGAATGCCTGCTCGCCCGGCCTGATCATGCGGTCGGAGAAGTTGTGCGGGTGCGGGTTGCAGCGCTCGCCGGAGACCGCGTTGACCGACTCCACGTCGTCCGAGCCCATCTCGTAGAGGCGCTTGTTCGCCAGCGCGACGATCTCGTTCTCCCGTACGCCCGGGCGCAGCGCCTCGGCGATGTCCTGATAGGTGCCGTCGACCATGGCGGCGGCGGTGGACAGCAGGGCAATCTCGTCGGAGGACTTGATCTGCCTGGCGTCCAGCATCACCTGCTGGCCGTCCCTGATGTCGATTCTTTCTTTCTGCAGTTCGAAGAAGGTGGGGACCTCGGCGAAGTCGACGCCGACGGGCTCGCCGGCCACGCCGGCCTGCTGCAGCCGGTCCTTGATCTCGGCGACCTGCTTGCGGGTCAGCCCTGATGCGGGCGGGGCCGCGCCGCGCATCGTGGTGTAGGAGGCGATGCAGTTCTCCGGCTTCAGCCACGGGCAGTACATCCGGTGGTGCACGGCGGCCGAGCCGAAGTCCCACAGCACCAGCTCGCCGGTCCGGGTGTAGAGCGCGTACCGGCACAGCTTGTCCCTGGTCCACTCGCCGATCGCGACGCCGGTCAGGTACCTGATGTTGTTGTTGTCGAAGACCAGCAGCGCGCCGAGCCCGGCCGCCCCCATCGCGGCCCTGGCGCGCTCCAGGCGGTACTGGCGCAGCCGGGCGAAGTCGACCCGCTCCTCGAAGTCGACGTTCATCCGGCCCGGCGCCGGGGCGAGGGGAAGGGCGGGAACGGCGGGTTCAGGCATGTCGGCTCCTCTGCTGGTGCACCACAATCCAATGGCCTGTGCAGTGTGACTGTCAAGCCTGGCGGCCGAGGGTGTGCAGTGTAGATTTACATCATGGCGGCTGACTTCGATCCCGGCACGGGGCTCGGGCCCCGGCTGCGCCTGGTCCGGGCCGAGCGGCAGCTGTCCGTCCGGGAACTGGCCCGGCGGGTAGGGTGTTCGGCCAGCCTGATCTCGCAGATCGAGCGCGGGGTGTCGGTGCCTTCGGTGGGCGTGCTGTACTCGCTGGCCTCTGAGATGGGCAGCTCGCTCGACTACCTGCTGTTCGGGCCGGGCGCCGGGCCGGGCGGGGGCGCCCCGGGCGGAGACGCCCCGGGCGGGGGCGTGCCAGGCGGGGGCGTGCCGGGCGGGGGCGTGCCGGGCGGGGGCGTGCCGCCGCCTGCGATCGTGCAGCGGGGGTGCGATCGCAGGATCATCGACCTGGCCAGCGGCGTGCGCTGGGAGCGGCTCACCCCGCAGTCCGAGGCCATGACCGACTTCCTCGAGGTGATCTACTCCCCCGGCGGCCATTCCACCGACGAGCGGCGTCCGCTGCGCCACGACGGGCGCGAGTACGGCCTGGTCATCAGCGGCACGCTGCGGGCCAACGTCGGCTTCGAGAGCTACGAGCTAGGCCCGGGCGACTCGATCGCCTTCGACTCCCCGACGCCGCACGAATACCTCAACAAAACCGGCGACTACGTGCACGCGATCTGGGTCGTCGTGCATCCCGAGCCCGGCCGGGCGTGATTCCTCATCAACGCGGATCGTTATACCCGCCATGGCGGGTATAACGATCCACCATCGTGCGACTAGGGGTAGCTCACCACGTCGACGGGCTCTACCTTCCCGGGATTGGCGGAGGTCACCGGGCCGCCGACGCCGTTGATGATCGAGTCGAGACCGCCGGAGCCGCTGATCCATACGCCGAACGCGTCGTGGAACTGCACGCCTGGCGACTTGGGCACCTGGAAGGCCTCGGCGTCGTGCAACGTGGCGGGGGTCTGGATGAAGACGACGTAACTGCCCATCCCGTAGCCCTGGAACGTCCTGACGTTGGGGCTGACCAGGAACGCGGGGTAACCGTTCTGGGTCGGGCTGGCCATCCAGGCGGACTGGCTGGGCGGATCGTAGGGCAGCTCGTTCTGGAAGAAGACGTCCGTGCCGCCCTGCCCGCTCCAGATCACCTCGTTCTTCTGGTAGTGCTCCACGGCCAGGCCGTAGGCGGTCACGTCGGCTCCGGTGACGACCAGGCCGGTGGCGGCGGTGTTCTGGGTCCAGCCCACCGCGTTGCCGTGGTCGGCGCGCCAGGCCCATACGTTGTCGATGATCGAGTTCGAGGCGTTGTCGACGAGGCTGACGGTCGCCGACACCGGGGTGGTCTCGGCCCCGCCGACGCGGAAGGAGACGTCCTGGATCACGTCCGGGTCGGTGCCGCTGCCGCCCAGGCCGGGAAGCCCGACCGAGAGCAGGGCCGGCGACTTGACCGGGCCGGCGTCGATGATGAGGCCGGACAGCTTCACCCCGCGGTTCGGCGTGACGATCATGGCCGCGTTGCCGTGCTGCGGCACCAGGGTGGCCAGGCCCAGGCCGAGCACCACGGTGCCGGGACGGCTGACCACGATGGGCTGGTCCAGGTCGTAAACGCCGGGAGTGAGGATGAGGTCCTTGCCCAGGGCCAGCGCGGCGGTGATGGCCAGGGTCGGGGTGGACGGGCTGGCCACGAAGAACTTCGACAGCGGCACGGCCGTGCCGGCTTCCTGCCCGCTGGCCCAGGACGGGCCGGACGAGCCATGCTGGACCGCGGGAACGGAGACGTTGTAGCGGCCGCCGGAGTCGGTGAACAGGAACGGCTCTTCCTCGGTCACCGGGCTGGCGGACAGGACCGTGTTCTGCTCGCACTGGCCGGTGAAGACCGGCGCCGGCGCGCCCTGCACCCCGGAGTAGACGATGTTCCACAGGCCCTGCGGGCACCCGGCCGCCCCGCCGATGGCGCTGTTGCGGACCATGTACTGCTGGTTGCCGAAGAAGTTGAGGCTGCCGCTCACCTTGCTGTCGGCGATGAAGCCGCCGCTGGCGAAGTTGTGGTTCGCGCAGTAATCCTGGAAGACGACGCTGCCGTTGACGATGGCGCGCCTGATCGGGGCGGCCTGGGAGGCCGACCATATCTCCGCGGAGTTGGCGCAGCCCGTACCGAACGGATCCACGATCGGGGGCGCGTAGGCCGGGGGCGAACCCGGCAGATCCACGTTGAGGGTCAGATTGGACAGCGATCGCCAGAAGTTGTCGTCGGAATTGCAGTCCTGGGTCCCGGCGGTGCACAGGTTGTTGAACACGTCGATCGCGCCGTTGATGACCGTGTCCTGCGGCATCGCGCCCAGGCCGGCGACCTGGGTGTAGTAGCCGACCTGGAATACCAGCGGGTTGCCGGCCGACCCGTAGGTGCCGGGCTGGAACAGGACGGCGTACCGCTGGCTGTCGAACTGGCTGGCCACGGGGACCTGCTGGGTGGCGATGCTGTTGAGGTCGTTCTGGATGGCGGCCTGGCTCATCGTGTCGTTGAAGACACAGACATCAGGGCCGAACGCGGCCACGTTCGCGCCCGGGCAGACCGACGGGGCCGCCATGGCGACCTGGGACGGCGCTGCCGCGAATCCCACGCCGGCGACCAGGGCGGCTGCGGCCAGGACCGGACGCCACCGCCGGCGGGCGGCAAAACCTCTGGTGTTCCTGTTCATCAGTGTTACCTTTGCTGCTCAGCCCTTATCAGGGGCCTCCCCCCACCATGTCTTGAGATTCGTCAGCCATTCCCGGCGATTACCCGCTGACGAGGACATCGAGGCGAAACATTATGCCGTGAATTACACAGCGACAATGCGCCAACGGTGCCATTTAGCTGCGATATCAGGGGAACGACATCGGCTCTTAACCTAGCGGTGACGTTGTTAACGCGCCATAAACATCATTGCCCGGCCATCAAAAATCCGTTAACGGATGCAAGTCGACAATTGTTCATCGTTTACATGAAAGCGCGGTGTCCAGCTCGCGCCGTATGTGGGGGGCTAGGCGGGGGCGGCGGGGAGGATGGCGGCCATGGTGAGCTCGTCGATGAACTGGCCGTCGACGAGGAGGCACTCGGAGCGGCGGCCTTCCACCGAGAAACCCATGCGCTCGTAGAGGCGGATGGCGCGGTTGTTGTGGGCCATCACGGTGAGCTCGAGACGGTGCAGGCCGTGCGCGACGGCCCAGTCCTTCGCGCGCGCCAGCAGCCCGGCGCCGATACCCCGGCCGGCCGCGTGAGCGCGGACGCCGATCACCACGTAGGCGGTGGCCCGGCTCCGGCGCATCGAGCCGCCGGTCAGCTCCGCGTACCCAGCGAGCTGATCGCCTAGTTCGGCCAGCAGGACGACCGAGTTCGCCGACCGGGCCACGCTCGCCAGTTCGCGGGCCAGATCCTGGACCGAGCTGTCGCGCTCGCCCGGCTCGAACATCATGAACGTGGTCTCCGCGTCCAGCTGACGCTTCAGGCCGAGGAGCGCCGCGGCGTCCTGCGGGCCAGCGGTCCTGATCCGGACGGCGGTCTCTGCTGCGCTCATCGGCGGCTAGGCGGCGGCGTTCGGGGTCGGCGCGGCGGCCTCGTGCGCGGACGGCGGGCTGGTTCCCTCCCGGGCGCCGGCCACGCGGCCCGCCCGGGCCGTGGCCTGGTCGACCCAGCGGCCGATGCGGTCGACGAGTTCCTGGCCGCAGGCGGCCTCGGCGTGGCCCATGCCCGGTATGAGCCACAGCTCCTTGGGTTCCCTGGCCGCCATGTACAGCTGGCGGGCGTGCTCCGGCGGGAAGTAGTGATCCTTGTCACCGTGCACGATCAGCAGCGGGACCGGCGAGATCTGCGCCGCCGCCTCGGCCGGGGGGACGGGAGCCAGCTGCCAGCCTTGCGGGCTGATCCGGGTCTTCAGCCACCGCCGGGTGACGAACCGGCCGATCCGGTGTTCCACCGCGAAGTGCACCCGCCGCATGGATTCGGTGCCCCGGTAGTACCACCGGCCCGGACCGCTGACCGACACCACCGCGTCGATCCCGCGGAGCAGGCCGGCGTGCCGCAGGACGATGGACGCGCCCATGGAGAAACCGACCGCGGCGACCCGCCGGTAGCCGAGCTCGCGGGCCCAGGCGATCACCACGTCGAGGTCCTTGATCTCACGGTCGCCCAGCGTGGACAGGCCGCCGGAGCGCCCGTGACCGCGGAAGTCGAAGGTGAGCACGCCGGCCATCCGGTGGAACCGGTTGGCGATGCGCCAGACGTTGGGCCGCTGCCAGGACAGCGTGAAACCGTGCGCGACCACGATCGCGAGGTCTCGATCGCCCGGCAAGTGGATGGCGTCGATCGGGACGCCGTCCTCTGTGACCAGGGTCGTTGCCGTCACGACAGGCTTGGTCATGCTTTCACCCCGACAGTCAGGTTGCGCCGCGATCCGGCGGCCTTCCACAGCTGTAACGACGCCGCGAACAGTATCAATCCGGGCCTGGGCCCAGATCAACCGAGGACTAGCCGACCAGGGCGCTGATGGTGAAAGCTTCGGTTATCCGCCTAGTGATCGTTAACCGCGAAGTAAGTGAGGGAGCATCATGTCCGTGCTGCAGGCCCTGACCGACGCCATCCGGGACAGCTCCGTCGAGGTGATCGATCTCACCGCGCCGCTGAGCGCCGAGACGCCGATCATCCAGCTGCCCGAGCCGTTCGGGAACACTGCCCGTTTCGGGCTGACCGAGATCAGCCACTATGACGACCGCGGGCCCGCCTGGTACTGGAACGACATCGTGACCGGCGAGCACACCGGCACGCACTTCGACGCCCCCGTGCACTGGGTGACGGGCAAGGACGGCCAGGACGTGGCGCAGGTCCCGGTATCGCGGCTGATCGCCCCGGCGGTGGTGCTCGATTTCAGCGCCGAGGCCGCCGCGGACCCGGACTTCCTCCTCGAGATCGAGCACGTCAAGCAGTGGGAGGCCGAGCACGGGCCGCTGCCCGAGGGCTGGCTGCTGTACCGGACCGGCTGGGACGCCAGGTCCGATGACCAGGCCGCGTTCCTCAACGCGAACGAGACCGGTCCGCACACGCCCGGGATCAGCGTCTCCTGCGCGAAGTGGCTGGCCGAGGAGTCGCCGCTGATCGGGCTCGGCACCGAGACCGTCGGCACCGACGCGGGGGCCGCGCACTCCTTCGACCCGCCGTTCCCCTGCCATTCGGCGCTGCTCGGGGCGGGCAAGTACGGCCTCACGCAGCTGCAGAACCTGGCCCGGCTGCCGGTCACCGGCGCGGTCGTGATCGCGGGCCCGCTGCCCATCGTGAGCGGTTCGGGGTCGCCGTGCCGCGCGCTGGCGCTAGTCGAGCGTTCCTGAGCATGCGGGTCGCGGAAGCCGTCGGCCGCGGGCTGGCCGGGCTCGGGGTGAACACCGTGTTCGGGGTGGTCGGCAGCGGCAACTTTCACGTCACGAACGCGCTGGTGGCCGGCGGGGCGAGGTTCGTCGCGGCCCGGCACGAGGGCGGCGCCACCGTGATGGCCGACGCCTGGGCCAGGACGACCGGAGCCCCCGGGGTCGTCACGGTGCATCAGGGGCCCGGCCTGACCAACGCGATGACCGGCATCGCCGAGGCCGCCAAGAGCCGCACCCCGCTGCTGGTGCTGACCGCCGAGGCCCCGGAGATCCGGTCCAACTTCCACGTCGACGTGGCCGGGCTGGCCGCCGCAGTCGGCGCGGTCGGCGAGCGGCTCTACTCCCCCGCCTCGGCGCTGGCCGACGCGCACCGCGCCTACGCCACGGCGCTCGGCCGCCGGACCGTGGTCCTGGCGCTGCCGCTGAACGTCCAGGCCGCCCAGTATCAGCCAGCACCGGGTCAGCCAGGGCCGGGCGAGCCAGGCTTTATGCCCGCGCTGAGACGTATGTACCCGCCCGCCCCGGCCGCCGGGGCGGTCACCGCGCTGGCCGACGTGCTGCGCGAGACGCGGCGGCCGGTGTTCATCGCGGGCCGGGGCGCCCGGGGCCGGGCCGCCGAGCTGGAGAGGCTGGCGGACGCGTGCGGGGCGCTGCTGGCCACCTCCGCGGTGGCCAAGGGGCTGTTCCACGGCAGCCCGTGGAACCTGGACGTGAGCGGCGGGTTCGCCTCGCCGCTGGCGGCCGAGCTGATCAGCGGCGCCGACGTGATCGTGGCCTGGGGCTGCGCGCTGAACATGTGGACGACGCGGCACGGCAGGCTGATCCCGCCGGACGCCGTGCTCATCCAGGTAGACGACGACCCGGCCGCGATCGGCGCGCACCGGCCGGTGCATCTCGGCGTGACCGGCGACGTAGCCGAGACGGCGCGCGCCGTCGCTGACGCGCTCGGTGCGCACGGCAGGCAGGGTGGCCGGGGCGGGGACACCCGGCCCGTTCGGGATGAATCGGTAGGGTACCGGTCCGCGGAGGTGCGGGGGCGGATCGCGGGCCAGGCGCGCTGGCGGGACGTGGCGTACAAGGACGAGAGCGACGGGGAGCGGATCGACCCGCGCACGCTGTCCATCGCGCTGGACGACCTGCTGCCCGCGGAACGAACGGTGGCGGTGGACTCGGGCAACTTCATGGGCTACCCGAGCATGTACCTGTCGGTCCCTGACGAGGCGGGATTCTGCTTCACGCAGGCGTTCCAGTCGATCGGGCTCGGCCTGGCCACGGCCATCGGGGCGGCGATCGCCCGGCCGGACCGGCTGGCCGTCGCCGCGCTCGGCGACGGCGGCGCGCTGATGGGCGTCAGCGAGCTGGAGACTATCACCCGGCTGGGACTGCCGATGGTGGTGATCGTCTACGACGACGAGGCCTACGGCGCGGAGGTACATCACTTCGGGCCGGACGGCGACCCGCTCGATGTCGTGCGGTTCCCGCCGACCGACATCGCCGCGATCGGCCGCGGGTTCGGGTTCGAGGGGCTGACCGTGCGCGACGCGGCGGACCTGGCCCCGGTGCGCGGCTGGCTGGACGGCCCCCGCGAGCGGCCGCTGCTCATCGACGCCAAGGTCACGTCCGCGCACGGCTCGTGGTGGCTGGAGGAGGCGTTCCGCGGGCACTGATCCCCGGGCCAGGGGGGTACGGGGGGGCGGGCAGCCCTCCCCCGGGGGGTACGGGGGGGCGGGCAGCCCCCCCGTGAGCAGGGGGGGTCTGGGGGGGATCGTCCCCCCGGCTAACACAACCGATCGCGCGCCCGGGCCCCTGGGAGGCCCGGACGCGCGTCCGGTTCACGCTGCGGCCGCACGCAGCGCAGGCTGGGAGCGGGGCAGGCTAAGCGTCTTCGGCAGACGACTTGGCCGCCTTCTCCGGCACCTTCCCGTCGGACTTGGCTGACGAGATCTCGTCGGCCATCGAGGAGCCGACGCTGATCAGCTCGTCGGACGGGTACGCCTCTTCGCCGTGCACCGCCACGTCGCCGATCGCCAGCTGGTCGTCGGGTATCCGCAGGTTCATCCTGAACACGTGCTTGATGACCATGAGGATGACGAACGTCACGGCGGCGTCCCAGATTATGACGGTGAGCGCGGCTTCGGCCTGGACGAGCAGCTGATGCCCGTGCCCGTAGAACAGGCCGGTGCCGGAGATCGAGGGGTTCTTGCCGAGGCCGAGGTACACGATCATGTTCGGGTCGGCCAGCAAGCCCACCAGCAGGCCGCCGAACAGCCCGGCGATGCCGTGCGTGTACACCACGCCGAGCGCGTCGTCGACCTTGTTGAACGGCCACACGTACTTCGGCAGGTAGGTCCAGGCCACCCAGACGATCGCGGAGCAGACCAGGCCGATCACGATGGCGCCGAGGCCGTTCACGTAGCCGGCCGCCGGGGTGATGCCGACCAGGCCGCAGATCATGCCGTTCAGGCCGCCGAGGAAGGTCGGCTTCTTCTCGCTGCTGAACGCCATGTCCATGATGATCCAGGTCATCATGGCCACCGCGGTCGACAGGTTGGTGTTGATGACCGCGGCCGCGGCGTCCTGGCTGGCGAAGTACGGGTCACCGCCGTTGAAGCCGTTCCAGCCGAGCCACAAGAGGCCGGCGCCGACGGCGACGAACATGAGGTTGTTCGGAATGGCGCGCTCGCGGTCGCGCTTGAGCCTCGGCCCGACCACCGCGGCGGCGACGAAGCCGGACACGCCCGCGGCCAGGTGGATGACGTAACCGCCGGAGAAGTCCAGCGCGCCCTTGCCGGCCCAGTAGCCGCCGCCCCAGAGCAGGAACGCGTTGACCGCGTAGGCGAAGGTGATCCACAGCGGCACGAAGATCATCCAGACCTTGAAGCTGATCCGGCCGAGGACGCTGCCGATGAACAAGATCGGGGTGATCGCCGCGAACACGAACTGGAAGTAGACCAGGGACGACTGGGGGAACTTGAAGTCAGGCATCAGGCCCTTGAGCAGCGGGATGTTCGCCTGGCCCTGTTCGGCCGCGTGCCCGAGCACGCTCCGTGGATCGCCGACGAAGGTGCTGATCAACGGAGTACCGAAGCCCATCTTGAAGGCCCAGAGCACCCAGGTGATCAGGACCAGGCAGAACGTGGTGAACACCATCATCACGGTGTTCATCGCCCACTTCTTCTGGACGAGGCCGCCGTACAGGACGGCCAGGGCCGGGATGGACATCAGCCCGACCAGCGTGGCAGCGGTCATCTGCCAGGAGTTATCCCCTGCGCTAAGCCAGCTGGGATATGGATTCACTATGCCTCCATGGGGCAATAAGGCCTCTGGGGTCCAACTTGTGGGCTGGCTCCGCGCCGGCCGATCCGTGTGCCTGCAAGGCATGTGTCCCATGCGCGGGTTTCGGGAGTATTTCTCGGTTGTTACGCGGCCGGTAACGAGTGCGCGCGACGTTACTTCGAGATGTCGTAGCTGATCCCCTGGTCAGCCGCGTCCGGGCCGGAAGGCGCCCGCGGGGAGCGGGAACTCCCGGCAGGCAAGGCGATCCGGTTCGTGTCACGTTCACGTAACAGTGGAGACATTAGCCCTTGAGATAAATCGCCCGATAGTCGTACTCTGCTGCCATAGGGGACCGGTAAGCGCTTACCGCAAGGTGGGGCCCGGACCGGGACCGGGACTGGGACAGGGTGCCGTTACGAGCGGCACCCTATCTTCGGGCCGTTCGGGTAAGCGCTTACCGCCCCTCGGGCGGACGCCAGACGACGATCGGACGCCAGACGATGAGGAGCAGCGGTGGATGACACCGGCAGGCCCGCGGGCGGCGGCCCTGGGATCCCCGCTGCGGGAAGCCAGGGGAACCCGGCAGATCAGGTGGCCGGAATCCCGGCGGGCGGCGGCGACGGGGACTCGATCATCCCGCCCACCATCTATGACGTGGCCAGGATGGCCGGCGTGTCCATCGCCTCGGTCTCCCGCGTGCTCAACGACCAGCGCAACCCGCGCCAGGACACCAGGGACCGGGTGCTGGCGGCCGTCGCCGAGCTCGGCTTCGCGCCGGACGGAGCGGCACGCGCGCTGAGCGCCCGGCTCAAGGAGGTCGTCGGCGTGATCGTCCGCAGGCCCTGGCGGCTGGACATGGACGAGGACACGTTCGCGGACGAGGCAGAAAGCCTGCAGTACCCCGACCTGATCAACCGCGGCGTCGAGGCGGCGGCCCAGCGCCGCGGCTTCGACCTGCTGATCAGGTCGGTGGGGATCACCGAACACGACGCGGGCGGCAGGACCCTGGCGCTGGCCCGCAAGAGCGACGGGCTCATCCTGCACGACCGGGTGCTCGAGCCGGAGCAGATGGACCGGCTGTCCAGGCAGCTGCCGATCGTCACGCTGGCCGGGTACGCCACCCCCACCACCGCCAACGTGCACGGGGACAACACGTCGGGCATGCGCGCCCTGGCCCGGCACCTGCTGCAGGACCACGGCTACCTGACCATGGCCTACGTGGGCGGCTACGCGGACAGCCCGGACAACATCGAACGGCGTGAGGTGCTCGCCGCGGAGGCCGCCGCGGCCGGCGCGACGCTGGCCTGCGGACCCGAATGGCAGGGCTACTACTTCGCCTCAGCCGGCGCCAAGGTCATCAGGCAGGTGCTCGCCGCTGGTCACGAGCTGCCGCGGGCGATCGTGTGCGCCAACGACCAGACCGCGCTCGGCGTGATGTCCGAGCTGCGCGAGCACGGCGTCAGCGTTCCCGGCCAGGTGGCGGTGACCGGCTTCGATGACATCCCGATGGCCCGCCACCTGCGCACCAGCCTTACCACCGTCCGCCAGCCGATCAGGGAGATGGGAACCACGGCCTTCAACGTGCTGTATTCGATGATCAACGGCGAGCGGCCGCCAGAGCGCAACATCGTGCTGCCCACCCAGTTGATCTGCCGGGAAAGCTGCGGCTGCGCCGCGGCGCCCTGAGGGGATCACTGATGCGCCTGATATCTCGCCGGCTGGGCCTGTACGTCGTGACGGCCATCGTGGCCATCACGGCCAATTTCTTCATCCCGCATCTGATGCCGGGCAATCCCGTGCTTTCCCTCATCGGCCGGATGCAGGCGCAGGTGTCCACCCAGACCATCACCGCGCTGGAGCTCCAGTACGGCGTCAACACCAGGACCGGGCTGTGGGGCCAGTACCTGCACTACTGGGCTCAGCTGCTGCACGGCAACCTCGGGATCTCGCTGAGCAGCTATCCGACGCCGGTGACGACGCTGATCCGCGGCGCGCTGCCGTGGACCATCGGCCTGGTCGGCGTGGCGACGGTGCTCAGCTTCGTGCTCGGCACGCTGGTCGGCATCGTGGTGGCCTGGCGACGCGGAAGCTGGCTGGACAACATCCTGCCCGTCATGACCTTCTTCCAGGCGGTGCCGTACTTCTTCCTCGCCATCCTGGCGGTGGCCCTGTTCGCCACCAAGCTGGGCTGGTTCCCGCAGAATTCCGCCTACGACATCACGCTGAATCCCGGGTTCTCCGGGCCGTACATCGCCAGCGTGCTCGATCACGCCGCCCTCCCGGCGCTGACCATCGTGCTGGCGTCGGTAGCCGGCTGGATCATCACCATGCGGAACGTCATGATCACCACCATGGATGAGGATTATGTCCTCATAGCGCAGGCCAAGGGCCTGCCCAGGAGCCGCGTGATCAGCTACGCGGCCCGCAACGCGATCCTGCCGAGCGTGTCGGGCTTTTCCCTGGCGGTCGGGTTCATCGTGTCCGGCGCCCTGCTGACGGAGATCGTCTTCTCCTACCCCGGTATCGGCTTCATCTTGCTGCAGGCGATCAGCAACGAGGACTACCCGCTGCTGCAGGGGATCTTCCTCGTCATCACGTTCGCGGTGCTCGGGGCGAACCTGATCGCCGACTTCGTCTACGCGTTCCTCGATCCCCGCACCCGGCAGGAGGGCTAGGCCATGGCCATCCCGGTCGGCACCACCCCGGTCAGCCCGGACGCGACGGCGCCAGCGCCGGGCGTGACCGGCAAGCGCCGCATGCGGATGCTGCGCCTGCCCAGGTCGCCGAAGATCATGATCGGCCTCGGGCTGGCCATCTTCTTCGTCCTGCTCGCGGTGATCGGCCCGTACGTGGCGCCTTATGACCCCAGCGCGAGCCTGTCGACCACCAAGGGCACGCCGCTGCCGCCGTCCGGCGCGCACTGGCTCGGCACCACCCAGGTTCAGCAGGACGTGCTGTCCCAGCTGCTGGTGGGCGGGCGCAGCACGATCCTGGTCTCGCTCATCGCCGGGGCGGTGGCTACCGTCCTTGCCGTCCTGTTCGGGGTGACCGCCGGGTACTTCGGCGGATGGGTGGACGACCTGCTGTCCATGCTCGCCAACGTGTTCCTGGTGATGCCCGCGCTGCCGCTGCTCATCGTGATCTTCGGGTTCCTTTCCAAGTCCGCGAGCCCCAACGACCTGCTGATCGGGCTGGTCATCAGCATCACGGGCTGGGCGTTCGGCGCCCGGGTGCTGCGGGCCCAGACGCTGTCCATGCGCACCTGGGATTACATCGAGTCGGCCAGGCTCATCGGGGAACGGAGCTGGCGGATCATGACGTTCGAGATACTGCCGAACCTGATTCCGGTCGTCGCGACGTCGTTCCTGTTCACCGTGATCTACGGGGTCGGCACCTTTGCGGCGCTCTCCTTCCTCGGCGTCATCAGCGTGGCCCACTGGAGCTGGGGCACGATGCTCTACTGGGCGCAAAGCGCGCAGGCGGCCCAGCAGGTGCACATCGAGTGGTGGTGGTTCCTGCCGGCGGGCCTGGCCCTCGGGTTGTTCGGCACCTCGCTCGCGCTGCTCAACTTCGGCATCGACGAGTTCATCAACCCGAGGCTGCGGGCCGCCGGGCTGACCGGACGGCAGGCCAGGCGGGCCGGGATGCCCCGGCACCCGCGGCTCGGGCTGACCCCGGTCATCGCATCCGCCGGCCGGAACGGCTCGGGTACCAGCCAGGGCGGCAGCGGCCAGGACGGCTCGGGCAGCGGAGAAAGCCTGATGGTGGGGGGGCCACGGTGAGTATCGCGGAGCAAGGCCCTGGTTCGGGGGTTTCCTGGGGTGCTGGGGTCCGGGTTCCTGGGTCCGGGCCCGGCCGGAACCCGGGAGCCGGCGGGACAGGCACGGGGGCCCCGCCGGTTCCCGGGTTGGGCGATCCGCTGATCGAGGTCACCGGGCTGTGCGTGGACTACGGCTTCGGCCCGGGCGCGGTGCACGCGGTCGTCGACGCGGACCTGACCCTGCGGCGCGGAGAGGTGCTCGGGCTCGCCGGGGAAAGCGGCAGCGGCAAGTCCACCTTGGCCTACGCGATCACGCGGCTGCTCCGGGCACCGGGGGTCATCACGGGCGGCCGGGTGCTCTTCCGGCAGCGGGAGCTGCCGACGGTCGACCTGCTGGCGGCCGGCGAGCAGGAACTGCGCGGGCTGCGCTGGAACCAGATCGCGGTGGTGCTGCAGAGCGCCATGAACGCGCTCAACCCCGTGTTCAGGATAGGGGTGCAGCTCACCGACGTGCTGCTGGCCCACCGGCCGGACCTGGGCAGGCCGGCCAGCCGGGCGCGGGCGGCCGAGCTGCTCGAACTCGTGGACATCCCGGCCGACCGGCTCCGCAGCTACCCGCACGAGCTTTCCGGCGGCATGCGCCAGCGCGTGATGATCGCGATGGCGCTCGCGCTCGACCCCCAGGTCGTGATCATGGACGAGCCGACCACGGCGCTGGACGTGGTCACCCAGCGGGAGATACTCGAAGAACTCATGCGGCTGCGCGACCGGCTCGGGTTCGCCGTCATGTTCATCACCCACGACCTGTCGCTGCTGGTGGAGATCGCGGACTCGATCGCCGTCATGTACGCGGGCCGGCTGGTGGAACAGGCGGGCGCGAGGGAGATCTTCCGCGCGCCCAGGCACCCGTACTCGCTGGGCCTGCTCAACTCGTTTCCCTCGCTGCACGGGCCGCACCGGTTCATGGAGGGCATCCCCGGGTCGCCGCCCGACCTGCGCGATCCCCCCGCCGGGTGCCCGTTCCATCCGCGCTGCGGCTACGCGTTCGGCAAGTGCCGAACGGACGACCCGCCGCTGCTCGACCTGGGAACGCGCTCGGCCGCCTGCTGGCTGCAGGACGGTGCCCGCGAGGTACCGGCCGAACTCTTCCGCCGCGCGACCCCCGAGCCGGAGGTGCACAGCCATGACTAGCGCCGCAGCCGTACGCGAGACGCCCGCCCAGCAGGCGCCCGCCCTGGAGGCACGCCACCTCACCAAGTACTTCCCCGTCCGCGGGGGCGGCCGCGCCGCGCGCGGCGCGCAGGTCCACGCGGTCGAGGACGTCTCGCTCGCCCTGCCCAGGTCCGGTATCACCGCGGTGGTCGGCGAGAGCGGATCGGGCAAGTCGACGCTGGCCAGGATGCTCGCCCGGCTGATCAGGCCCACGTCGGGAACCATCCTCCTGGACGGCGACGAGGTACCTGCCCGCAGGCGGCGCGGCTACGCCAGCCAGGTGCAGATGGTGCTGCAGGACCCGTTTTCCTCGCTCAACCCGGTACACAGCATCGGCTACCACATGGCCAGGCCGCTGCGGCTGCACGGCCTGGGCGGGAAGCAGTCCCTGGACGAGGCCATCGCCGGGCTGCTCGGCCGGGTGGCGCTCAGCCCGGCCTGGCAGTTCGCCGGGAAGTTCCCGCACGAACTGTCCGGCGGGCAGCGCCAGCGGGTGGCGATCGCCCGGGCGCTCGCCGTCCGCCCCAGGATCCTGCTCGCCGACGAGCCGGTCTCCATGCTGGACGTGTCCATCCGGCTCGGCATCCTCAACCTGCTCGCCGGCCTGCGCGAACATGACGGCCTGACGATCCTGTACGTGACCCATGACATCGCGTCGGCGCGCTACCTGGCCGACGTGATCGCCGTCATGTACGCCGGGCAGCTGATCGAATCCGGGCCCGCCGCGCGGGTCACCGACGAACCCGCCCACCCCTACACGCAGCTCCTGCTCAGCGCGGCGCCGGACCCGGACAGGACGCAGCCGCCGTCGCTGCTCGGCCGGGGCTCGCCGCCGAACCTGATCAGGCCCCCGGGTGGCTGCCGGTTCCACCCGCGCTGCCCGCACGCGATGGCCATCTGCGCCGCCGAACGGCCTCCGGCCATCACCGTGGCGCCGGGACACCAAGGCGCCTGCTGGCTGCACGCCCGCGACCTCACCGCCGCCCAGGCGCGGCCGCTCGCGAGCACAGATACCAGTCCGGACCCGGCCGGGAGCGGGGCCGCGGACACAGGATCCGGAACCGGACCAGGAGAGGAGAAACCATGAAGCGGCATCCCCGGTAGCCGGCCGCGATTCAGCTCCCGCGCCGGGCGCGCGGGACACGGAATTACCGGGCAGCTACCCACGTCACGTTCACGGGCACGCCGGACGGGCACGACACCCGGCCGGCCCCGCCCGCGCCACTATGCGACAGATAAGACCCCGACACGGTCACCAGTCGATAGGCCGGCTCTGAGCCGGCCGGGCACATCGGAGTTTAGACAATGAATCGAACAACCGTGAAAACCCTGGCCGCAGCCAGCATTCTCGCGCTGTCAGCCTCGGTGCTCGCCGCGTGCAGCAGCAATTCCTCCAGCACACCCAAGGCCGCGTCGTCCGCCACCGGCATGGGCAAGCCCATGGTCATCGTGGACAACGTCGGGCAGGTGTTCAACAAGACGTTCAACCCGTACCTGACGAGCTCGCTCGGCGTGACGATGAACATGCAGGACCTGACCTACGAGCCGCTCCTCATGTTCAACATGATGCAGCCGACCCAGGCGCCGATCCCGTGGCTGGCCAGCGCCTACACATGGTCCGACGGCGGCAAGACGCTGACCCTGACGACCAGGCCGGGCATCAAGTGGAGCGACGGTAAGCCGTTCAGCGCGGCCGACGTGGCCTTCACCTTCAACCTGCTCATGAAGAACCCGACGCTCAGCTCCCCCGCCCCCAACCCCACGCCGCTGCCGGTCAGCGCCACGGCGTCCGGCGCCAACACGGCGGTGCTCACGTTCAGCAAGCCGCAGTACGCCAGCCTGTTCCTGATCGGATCGACCTACATCCTGCCCCAGCACATCTGGCAGGGCGTCTCCAACCCGGCCACCTACGCCGATGCCAACCCCGTCGGCACCGGCCCTTACGTGCTCTCCTCGTTCTCCACGCAGAAGGTGGTCTTCACGGCCAACCCGACGTACTGGCAGAAGAGCATGGTGCACGTCCCCGAGATCATCTTCCCGAACTACGTCAGCAACGACACCTCCAACCCCGCGCTGTTCAACGGGCAGATCGACTACGCGGGCAACAACGTCAGCAACGTCGCGACCAACTACCTCGGCAAGAGCACGGACAACCACACCTGGACGTCCAGCCCGCCGTTCTTCGCCGACAACAACGTGGTGGGGCTGTTCCTGAACGTCACGAAGGCGCCGCTGAACGACGTCAAGGTGCGGCAGGCGATCAGCGCCGGCATCAGCCGCCAGCAGCTGTCCGTCCAGGGCGAGACCGGCTATGAGCCGGCGGCCACCTCCTCGAGCGGGCTGATGCTGCCGACCGACAACGCGCTCCTCAGCCAGGCGTACGCCAACGACCTGCCGGCGACAGGGAACGCCGCCAAGGTCAGCCAGCTGCTCACCAGCGACGGCTACGCCAAGGTCGGCGGCAAGTGGATGAAGAACGGGCAGCCGATCAAGTTCAGCATCGAGGACCCGAGCGCGTACACCGACTACGCGACGGACGCGCAGCTGATCGCCACCCAGCTGAACACCCTCGGCTTCGAGGTCAGCTTCGACGGCGTGCAGGCCACCCAGTGGTACATCGACTACCCCAACGGGCACTTCGACGCGATGATCCACTGGGGCGCCCAGGGCCCGAACCCGTACTTCTACTTCCAGAACTGGCTGGACAACACCCTGTCGGCGCCCATCGGCAAGACCGCGGGCGGCGACTGGGAGCGGTTCACCAGCCCGCAGGCCCAGGCGGCGCTGAGCCAGTTCGAGGGGACCAACGACACCGCCACCCAGCAGCAGGCGCTGAACACGCTGCAGGGGATCCTGTCCACCCAGGCACCGGTGATCCCGCTGCTGTACGGCGCGGCATGGTACGAGTACAACACGAAGAACTACACCGGCTGGCCGACCTCCTCCAACCAGTACATGAACCCGGTCCCGAACGCGCCTTACTTGGAGTACACGCTCCTTCACCTCACGCCGGCGTCCTGACGCAGGCGACCCCCCACCCGATATGAACACTCATCACGAGGGACTCCTGCCTGGCCGGGCAACCGGCCGGGCAGGCACCCCGCCGCAGACGGCGGAGCGCGGCCTGCTGGCCGCGCTCTCGCTTGAGGACAAGGTGCGCCTGCTGACCGGCGCGGACAACTGGCGCACCTGCCCGCTGCCGGCCATCGGGCTCCGGGCCATGGTGGTCTCCGACGGCCCGGCCGGGGTCCGCGGCGTCACCATGGACGAGCGCAACCCGGCGGCGAGCCTGCCCTGCCCGTCGGCGCTCGGTGCCACCTGGGATCCCGCCCTGGTCCAGACGCTCGCCGCCGCGCTCGGCACCGAGGCCAGGAGCAAGGGCGTCGACGTCCTGCTGGCCCCGACCATCAACGTCATGCGCACGCCGCTGAGCGGGCGGGGCTTCGAGTCGTTCGGCGAGGATCCGGTGCTGATCTCCCGGCTGGCCGTCGCCTTCGTCGTCGGGCTGCACCAGGCCGGCGTGGCCGCGGCGGTCAAGCACTTCGTCGGCAACGACTCCGAGACCGGGCGCTGGACCTATGACGCCCGGATCGCCGGGCACGTGCTGCGCGAACTGTACCTGGTCCCGTTCGAGGCCTGCGCGCGGGAGGCGGACGTGGACCTGGTGATGACCGGCTACAACAAGGTCAACGGCATCACGATGACCGAGAACGGCCCGCTGCTCGAGCACGTCCTGAAGGAGGAATGGGGCTTCACCGGCGTGGCCCTGTCCGACTGGCACGCCGCGCGCAGCACGGTGGCGACCGCCGCCGCCGGGCTCGACCTGGCCATGCCCGGCCCGGCCGGGCCGTGGGGCGCCAAACTGGTGGCGGCGGTGCGGGCCGGCGCGATCGGCGAGGACGCGGTTGACGCCAAGGTGCTGCGCATCCTGCGGCTGGCCCGCCGGGTCGGAGCGCTCGGCACCGCCGGCCCGGCCCTAGACGGCACTCCCCTAGACGGCACTCCCCTAGACGGCACCGCCCCAGACGGCACCGCCCCAGACGACCGGGCCCGGGACGGCGGCGCACCGAACGGCCTGGGTCCGGTCCTCGCCGACCCGGCGCTGCTCCGGCGGTGCGCCGCGGCGGCGTTCACGCTGCTCCGCAACGAGCGCGCGGCGCTGCCGCTGGATCCCGGCACCGTCCGCAGCCTGGCGGTGATCGGGCCGAACGCCGTCAGCCCGGTCACCCAGGGTGGCGGCAGCGCGACCGTGCCGCAGGTCAGCGTGTCGACCCCGGCGGGCGCGCTGACCCAGGCGCTGGCCGGCCTGGCCCGGGTGACCGTGCGGCCGGGCTGCGTGACCTGGACCATCGTCCCGGAGCCGCCGCGGCACGCGCTGCGCGACCCGGACACCGGGGAGCCGGGCGTCCGGATCGAGTTCCGCGCCGAGGACGGCACGCTGATCAGCGCCGAACACCGCGGCGCCACCATGTTCACCTGGTGGGACGGGCTGCCCGAGGGCATCGGCTGGGGCGGCCGCGGCACCATCGTGCTGCGCACCTGCTATCTGGCCGCCCACGACGGCCCGTACGTGATCGGCGCGGGCGGGGTGGGGCAGCTGACGCTGACCGTGAACGGGATCGAAGTGGCGGCCGGCCACACCGACGTGCCCGCCGACCCGGTGGAGGCCATGGTCAGGCCGGGCGAGATCAGGGCGACCGTGTACCTGCCGGCCGACCGCGAAGCGGAGATCGGGGTCAGGCTGCGCCCGGACGACTGGCCCCAGGGCCCGGTGGCCATCCGCCTGGGGCTGGTGCCCGCGCCGGACGACGACGCGATGCTGAGCGAGGCCGTCGAGGCCGCGCGGGCCGCCGACGCCGCCGTCGTGGTTGTCGGGTCCGCGCCCGCCACCGAGAGCGAGGGGTTCGACCGCCCCGGGCTCGCCCTGCCCGGCAGGCAGGACGAACTGGTGCGGCGGGTCGCCGCGGTGAACGACCGGACGATCGTGGTGGTGAACGCCGGCATGCCGGTGCTGATGCCGTGGGCGGACGAGGTGGCGGCGGCGGGCTACGCGTGGCTGCCCGGACAGGCCATGGGCGCCGCGCTTGCCGACGTGCTGCTCGGGCAGGCCGAGCCGGCTGGCCGGCTCCCGGTCACGATCCCGGCCGCCGAGGCCGACTGCCCGGTCTTGCACGCGGTGCCGGAGGCGGGCCGGCTGGAGTACCGGGAAGGGCTGCTGATCGGGTACCGCGGGTACGACCGCGCCGGGACGAGACCGCGCTTCCCGTTCGGCCACGGCCTGGGCTACACGACGTGGGCGTACGAGTCGGCGGCGGCGGACACGCCGATGCTGGCGCCGGACGGTGACCTGGGCGTGAGCGTCGTGCTTCGCAACACCGGCCCCCGGACCGGGCGCGAGGTGATCCAGGCTTACCTGGAGCCGCCGGCGGCCGATCCCGGGCGCCCGGTGCGCGCCCTGGCGGCGTTCACGGCGGTCACCGCCGCGCCTGGCGAGCACGCCACGGCCAGGCTCACCGTGCCGGCCAGGGCGTTTGCCCGCTATGACGAGGCGGCCGGGTCCTGGGTCCGCCCGTCCGGCGAGTTCATTGTCCGCATCGGCCGGTCCTCGGCTGACCTGCCGCTTCTCCTGCGGGTCAAATCATGGTGACGCCGAACGGGCGCCCGCGTCAGCCCTGGCCCTGACCTAGCGGCTGGGATATCCCGGTCCGGGCTCAGCTCCAGGTCATGAGCGCCTGCCTGAGGGTGCTGCGGGCCGCTTCCGCCGCGACACCCGGCAGCAGGTTCAAGGCATCCTGGGAGGCGGTGCAGTTACTGCAGGACATCGGCAGGTCGTTGGCGAAGTCCCCGAACTCGAAGGTACGCGCGGCGGGCTGGCCGTGGTCCCTGAACGGGATGCTCATCCAGCCGGTCAGCGCGATGTCCAGCTTGTCGGGGACGCAGCCGTCATTAGTCAGGCAGAACGTGTAGGACCCTGCCTTCCAGCGGACGTTGAGCTGGGCCAGGAACTGCGGCACGATGGCCGACTTGCCCAGGCTCGCGGCCTCCTGCGTAACGACTTGTCCCCACGGGTCAGAAGCAGACCGGGGGCCCCCGACCAGGGTGTTGAAGAAGGTCGCGCGGGCCGGGCCCGACAGGGCGGTGCCGCGGTCAACGGCCGCGTACAGCCTGGCGGCGTCGGCGAGGGTGAGCTCGTTGCGCACCCCGCCCGGCACGGCACCGAAGCCGCAGCCGATATAGGGCTGGCTCAGGTGGGTGCTCGGCATGCCGAGCCCGGCCGCCATCGCCTGCACCGGGCCCAGCCCCCAGCGGAGCGCGAAGGCCCGCGTGTACACGTTGCTCGAGGACTGGATCATGCCGGTCAGGGCGTTGCCGATGGTGGTCTGGTGTGCGTTGGCCGGGGTTTCCTGGATGTTCGCGGGACAGGCGTTGGGATCCGGCGTGTTCGCGTCGGTCCAGTAGTAGGTGATCGGGCTGTTCAGCGAAACCCCCTGCCGCAGCGTGTAGAGCAGGTACAGCACCTTGATCGAACTCGCCGGCTCGTAGCGGAAATCGGAATTGGCAGCTACGACCGGGGTGGCGCCGGAAGCCGATGAGATGAAGTACGCGCCGTGGTAGCCGCCAGCCCAGCCGTTGCGGTCGGCGTAGGACTGAACCCGGCTGCTCTCCGCGTTGACCGGCGGCTGTGACGGATTGTTGTCACCGAGCTCGACCGCGGCGTACTTGCGTTCGCCGTTGACGACGTAGCTCGACAGGTCGATGAGGCGGGTCCCGTGGTTGACCACGTTGTCCCCCACGGTCTTCGGGTCCAGGCCGTACCACCAGTACCACTCCTCGCCCTCGCTGGCCACCAGGATGGCGTCCCAGCCTCCCGCCGGGTCCGGCGCCAGCGCGGTCACGCGCATGTTGTCGCCGGTGAGATGGCTGGTGATACTGGCTATCGATGAGCCGGCCCACCACTGCGACGGCTTGTAGTCGGCCCCCGTGTTGGACACCATGATCACGGCGAACACCCGCTGGCCGCCGTCCAGGTACGGCCGGAGCGCGACCAGCCGGGAGTTGTTCTGATCCAGCAAGGCGCCCACCTGGCTAGCCGTCTTGCCGTAGTACCACCACCATCCCCGCTGCTGGGCGCCGGTGTTGGGCACCATGACCACGGCGAACCGCAAGCCAGCGCCGGTCCGGTAGGGATCGATGCTGATCAGCCGGGCGTTGTGCTGGTCCAGCAGCGCGCCCACCTGGTCGGCGGTCTGGCCGTGATACCACCACCAGCTACTGGCGTAATCGCCGGCGTCCGCGACCATCGTGACGGCAAAGGTCGGGACCGACGGATCCTCGACCCGGATCTGGGTCAGCCGGGCATGATGCTGGCTGACCAGGTCGCCGACCTGCTGGGCCGTCTGCCCGTAGTACCACCACCGGGCGGTGGCGGTCGTGGTGGAATGATCGTCAGTGCCGGGAAACGCATCCGTGGCCCCGGCGGGCCGCGCGAACCCGATGATCAACGCAACGGCAACCAGGCACCCCGCGATCACCGGCCTGCCCGTGAATCTCGAACGCCTTTTCATCATGACCCCCTCGCTTCCGGCCGGGCCCACCCGGGCCGCCAACCTGGGCAGAGGACCCGGCGTGGGCCCTGATACACCAGGGCCTCCCGGCGCAGTGGCGCCTGGTTCGGCTACGCCGACCGCCCCCGGGTGCCTCCCGTCGACCAGTTGCTCTTCGACGACCTCCACGCAGCGGGCCAGCTGCGGTAAGGCCGGGTGTATCAGGCCGCCCTGATCCGCCTCTGCCTGACGACATCTGCCATCACGACGCCACGAGAGGTGAGCGCCATGAGGATTCACCACGCCTGGAGCGGCCGGGCCAGGGCCGCCGCCATCCTGTGCGGCATCGGCACGGTCGCCACCGCAGCCTGCACCGGTCAGGTGTCCGGCACGGCCGCGGCAGCGCGGCAGCCGGCGGCGGTGGCCGCGGCCGCGGCCAGCGACCCCGTCGTCCTGGACTGCGCCGTGCAGGGCCATACCCGACCCGGCCGGTACGACCTGGCGTGCGCGGGCAGCGGCGGCTATCTCAGCGCGCTGCACTGGGCCAGCTGGGGCCCGGCCGCCGCGTTCGCCGACGGCTTCAGCACCGTCAACGACTGCACCCCCAGCTGCGTGGGAGGCCATGGTCACAGCTTCCCCGTGCTGGTCGCGCTGTGGCGCGCCGAGCCGCAGCCCGGCCACCCCGGACAGCGCTACTTCACCCGCCTGACCGTCATCTACACCGGCAGCCGCACCTACAGCGCCGGCGGCACGACGCATCAGCTTCCGCCGACCGCGACCTATCCGCTGTCGCGCTACGGCGGCGCCTGACGCTCCTCACGTTACTTTGCTACTTGACGGTGACGGTGGCGGTGAGCGGGAGGGACCCGGACGAGGAACCCGCCGCCAGGGTGAACGTGCCCGCCTCCAGGGCCCAGCCGCCATCGGCCCAGTGCTGGAAGGCACGTTCGGGAATCATGATCCCGACGTTCACCGTCTCACCGGGGTCCGCGTGGACGGCGGCGAAGCCGGCCAGCCACTTGACCGGGCGCTCGACCGCCGAATCCGGGCGGGACGCGTAGACCTGGACGATCTCGCGGCCGGGACGCGAACCGGTGTTCCGCACCTCGACGCAGACCGCGACGCCGGGCGCTCCGGGCGGTTCGGTCACGTCGCAGTCCACCGTGATCGCATCGTAGGACCAGGTGGTGTAGCCCTGGCCGTGCCCGAACGGGAACAGCGGCTCGCGTCCGTCACGGTCGTAGCCGCGATAGCCGATGAACAGGCCCTCGGTGTAGCTGAGCACTCCGCCGGCCGGCTGGGCGGACGGCAGGCCGTCCTGCGACGCGGGCCAGGTGGTGGGCAGCCGCCCGCCAGGTTCGGCGTCGCCGAGCAGCACATCGGCCAGCGCGTGACCGAACTCCTGGCCGCCGAACCAGGTCAGCAGGACCGCCGCGACCTGGCCGGCCCAGGGCAGCAGGACCGGAGCGCCGGAGTTCACCACGACCACGGTCCGCGGGTTGGCCGCCGCCACCCGGCGGACCAGTTCGCCCTGGCGCCCGGGCAGCGCCAGCGACGAGCGGTCGAAGCCCTCGCTCTCCACCTCAGCGGTGGTGCCGACCACCACCACGGCCACGTCGCTGTCGGCCGCGATCCGGGCCGCCGCCGCGATCTCCTCGTCGTCCGTCCCGTGCGGCACCTCGAGGTTGAGCTGCAGGAACGTGCCGAAGCCCGCCATCGGCGAGGAGTGCACGTCGTGCTCGATCCGCACCGCCACGGACTGCCCGGCGGCCAGCTCGAGCGGGGCCAGCCGCTGCGGCGGGGCCATCAGGATTTCCCCGGGATCAGCGCCCTCCCGCATGGCCAGCGTCTCGTCGAAGACCTCGGTCTCGTCGGCGAGCAGGCGGAGCCGGCCAAGCCCGGAGACGCCGAGCTGGTAGACACCGGCCTCGGTGGCCCGGATCACGCAGCTGATCTCGAGCCGGGCGACCTCCTCGGGGACGCCGGCCGAGCCGAAGCCGCTCATCCACCGGAACACGGCGGCGTCACGCTGCTCCGAGCCGACGACATCGCCGGAGGATGAGAAGAACCGCACCTCGGCCCCCGGACCGGACCCGTCGGAACGGAGCAGCCAGGGCGCGCGGGCCGCCGAGGTCCTCAGGTGGCCCAGGGTTCCCGGCGCGAACGCCACGTCCAGCCCGGCGGCACGCAGGCCGTCGAGCGGTGAGACCGTGTAAGGCGGGAAGACCGTGGCGCTCCCGCCGCCGAGCGTGCGCGCGACCTCGGCGTTCGGGCCGATGACGGCGACGCGGCCCAGCCGGGAGCGGTCAAAGGGGAGAAGAGGGACGGCATGGTCGGGTCGGCCAGCCGCGTCCGGGGGGGTCTGGGGGGGCCGTCTCCCCGGGCTAGCGTCCGGGGGGGTCTGGGGGGGTCGTCCCCCCGGGCTAGCGTCCGGGGGGGTCTGGGGGGGCCGTCCCCCCGGGCTAGCGTCCGGGGGGGTCTGGGGGGGCCGTCCCCCCGGGCTAGCGTCCGGGGGGGTCTGGGGGGGTCGTCCCCCCGGGCTAGCACTGGAGCCCTCGTTGCGGGCCAGGACGAAGCTGGCCGCGGCGGTGGCTCGCAGTTCGCGCGGGATGTCCGCCGGCCCGGTGTCTGTCAGCACAGAGGAGACCGGGACGGCATCGTCGAGCCCGCCCACCCTGGCGGCCAGGCGCAGGATGCGGAGTACCTTGTCGTCGATCAGCGCCTCGTCGACCCGGCCCTCCTGGACCGCAGTCACCAGGGCGTCGCCCCACGGGCCGAACCGGCTCGCGGGGCCCGGCATCGCCAGGTCCAGGGCGGCCCGGGCGGCCGGCTCGGCGGACCTGGCCGCCGTCCAGTCCGACATGACCAGGCCGTCGTACCCCCACTCGTCGTGCAGGATGGCGCGCAGCAGCGGGCTCTCCGTCATCGTCGCCCCGTTGACCCCGTTGTAGGCGGCCATCACCGCCCAGGCGCCGGCCTCACGGACGATCGCCTCGAACGGCGCCAGGTAGAGCTCGCGCAGGGTCCGCTCGTCGATGCGGACGTCCACGGTCATCCGCTCGGTCTCGGAGTCGTTGCCGACGAAGTGCTTGACCGTGGCCCCGACCCCGCAGCCCTGCAGGCCCCGTACGTAGGCGACCCCGACCCGCGCGGTGAGCAGCGGGTCCTCGGAGAAGCACTCGAAGTGCCTGCCGCCGAACGGGGTCCGGTGCAGGTTCACCGTGGGGGCGAGCACTACGTCCACGCCCTTGCGCCGCGCCTCGGCGGCGAGCAGCCTGCCGATCGCCTCCACGCGGCCGCAGTCCCAGGTGGCGGCCAGCGCCGTCGGCGACGGCACGTTCGCCGAGGTGTCGCGCTCGTCCCAGGTCTCGCCGCGGACCCCGGCCGGGCCGTCGGAAAGTACCACCCGGCGCAGGCCGACCTCGGGTTCCGGGTACAGCGCCCAGAAGTCCGCGCCGGTCAGCAGCCGGACCTTCTGCTCAAGCGAGAGCCGGGCCACCCGGCTCCTCAAGTCCGCCCCCCCGTCCGTCAACGGAGTCATCGCGGGGTCCTTCACGGGGCGGGCAGGTTGACCAGGGACGCCAGCGCTGCGCGGTGGGCGTCCGCCGTGCCGAAGGCGATCGAGTCCGCCTTCGCGCGCTTCAGGTACAGGTGCGCCGTGTGCTCCCAGGTGAAGCCGATGCCGCCGTGCATCTGCACGCATTCCTGCGCGGCGTTCACCGCGACCTCCGAGCAGTAGGCCTTGGCCAGCGCCACCGCGACCTTCGCGTCAGCCGACCCGGTCGCCAGGCACGCCGCCGCGTACCTGGACGCGGCGCGGGCCTGGGTGACCGACACCCACAGGTCGGCCAGCCGGTGCTTGAGCCCCTGGAAGGACCCGACGGGGCGGGCGAACTGACGGCGTTCGGAGACGTAGGCGATCGTCATGTCCAGGCAGCGCTGGGCCAGCCCGACCTGTTCGGCGGCCAGGATGCCGGCGCCGGCGGCCAGCGCCGCGTCCAGCGCCCGCGCGGCGGCCTGCCCTGACGCGATCAGCGTGGCCGGCGCGTCGTCGAATGACAGGTCGCACAGCTGCCTGGTCATGTCGAGCGAGGTCACCGGCGCCTTGGCCACGCCCTCGGCGGCCATGTCGACCAGGTAGAGGCCGTGCGGCACGCCGTCGGCGGGCACGAGCAGCACCCCGGCGGGCAGCGCGTCGGCGACGCCGGTGACCATCCCGCGCAGCCGGGACACCCCGGTCGCGCCGTCACCGGGCCGCGGCCCGGCCACCCGGACCGAGGGCGGGAAGGCCGATCCGGGCGCGCTGGCGAACGAGATGGCGAGCGCCGCGGTCATCCCGCCGTCCGCCATCTTGGCGAGCAGGTCGGCCGCGGCCTTGGCCGGCGTGAACGGGGTACCAACCGATGCCGAGGCACCGGCGGCAACGCTGAGGAGGGCCGCGGTGGCGACGACGGCGCTGCCGAGGAACGGCACCGGCGCGACGAAACTGCCCAGCACCTCGGCGGCGGCCGCGGCCTCCCGGTAGGACGCGCCTGCTCCCCCGTCCCGTTCGGGGATCAGCAGCCCGGCGCAGCCCAGGTCCGCGGCGACCGCCTGCCACAGCTTGTCGTCATAGGTCTGAGCCGACTCGGTGCGCGCCAGCGCCTTGTCCGGCCCGCCCCGGTCGGCAAGCAGGGACGCCAGGGCGTCGGACAACGCCCGTTCGGCATCTGAATACAGGAGATCGGGGAGTTCGTCCTTTGCGGCGCCCGGCCTGTCGCTCACAGTGTTTTCCCCGCTCGCCTCCGGGGCGCCTTCAGGCGCCTCCTTCCCTCGTCGCTCGTCCCTCGCTCCTCAGTCCAGTCGGCGCCGCGCCCCTTCGGCTCGCTCATCGTGGGAGGTCCTTCCATGGCACGTCTTTGTCGACACGGGGTTCGGCGGGGAGGCCGAGCACCCGCTCGGCGACGATGTTGCGCAGGATCTCCGAGGTCCCGCCCTCGATGGAGTTTCCCTTGGCGCGCAGGTAGCGGTACCCGGGGCCGCGGCCGTAGAAGTTCGCGTGCTCCGGGCGGCGCATGGTCCAGTCGTCGTAGCGCAGCCCGTCACCCCCGGCGAGCTCGACCTCGAATCCGGAGATCTCCTGGTTGAGCCGGGCGAAGACCAGCTTGGCGGCCGATCCTTCCGGCCCGGGCTGGCCCGCGGCCAGCTGCTGGCGCAGCCGCTCCCCCGCCAGCCGGGCCACCTCGGCGTCCGTCCACAGCCGCAGCATCCGGTCGTGCAGGCCCCGCGTGCGCAGCTCGGGCCGGGAGCGCCAGGTCCGGGCGGCGGAGGAGATCATGCCGCTCTCCCGGGGCGCCGCGCGCGAGGCGCCGATGCTGACCCGCTCGCTCATCAGCGTGGCATTGGCCACCTTCCAGCCCTCGCCGACCTGGCCGATCCGGTCCTCATCGGGAATCCGCACATCGGTCAGGAACACCTCGTTGAACTCGGCCTCGCCGGTGAGCTGGCGCAGCGGCCTGACCTCCACGCCGGGGGCGGTCATGTCCACCGCGAAATAGGTGAGCCCCTGGTGTTTCGGCACGTCGGGGTCGGTGCGGGTGACCAGGAGGGCGCGCCGGGCCTGGTGCGCCTGCGAGGTCCACACCTTCTGCCCGGAGACGACCCAGCCGTCGCCGTCCCTGACGGCCCTGGTGGCCAGCGCGGCCAGGTCGCTGCCCGCGCCCGGCTCGCTGAACAGCTGGCACCAGATCTCCTCGGCCGTCCAGAGCTTGCGCAGCCAGCGTTTCTGCTGCTCGTCGCGGCCGTAGGCGAGGATCGTCGGCGCCGCCATGCCCAGGCCGATGCCGTTGCGCTCCGGGTCGTTGCTCGGCGCGCCGGCCTCGGCGAACTCGGCGTCGACGACGCTCTGCAGCGTCCGCGACACGCCGAGGCCGCCGAGCCCCTCGGGGTAGTGCACCCAGGCCAGGCCTGCGTCGAACCGCGCGTTCAGGAAGTCCTGCTTCGGCATCTCCCGCGGGTCGTGCTCTGCGAGGAACGCGCGCACTCGCTCGCGGAGCATTTCGGGTGTAATCAGCACGCTGTCATTTCTAGCACGGTGCCTAGCTAAAAATGGTATGGGCCACCCGACACGTAGATGACCTGGCCGGAGACGAAGCCCGCGTCCTCGCCGACCAGGAAGGAGACGGCGGCCGCCACGTCGGCTGGCAGGCCGACCCGGTTCACGGGTATCTGCTTCTTGTAGGTCTCCACGAGATCCTCGAACGACATCTTCAGATTGGCGGCCAGGGCCGCGGTCATGTCGGTGGCGATGAAGTGCGGCCCGACCGCGTTCGCGGTGACCCCGAACCTGCCCAGTTCCATGGCGAGCGTCTTGGTGAGGCCCTCGATGCCGGCCTTGCTGGCGGAGTAGTTGGCCTGGGCGCGGTTGCCGAGCGCCGACGAGGAGGAGACGTTGACGATCCGGCCCCACTTCGCGTCGGTCATGTACTTCTGCGTCGCCCGGGCCATCAGGAACGCGCCTTTCAGGTTGACGTTGAGCACCATGTCCCACTGCTCGTCGGTCATCTTGAACAGATTGGCGTCGCGGATGATCCCGGCGTTGTTCACCAGCACCGTCGGCGCGCCGAGCTCGGCGGCTATCCGCTCGACCGCGGCGTTCACCTGGTCGGTCTTGCTGACGTCGGCACCGACCGCGAGCGCGCGACCGCCGGCGTTCTCGATCTCCTTGACCGTGCCCGCGCAATCGGCCTCGTTAAGGTCGAGGACTGCCACGCCCATGCCGTCGGCGGCCAGCCTGATGGCTATCCCGGCGCCGATGCCGCGGGCTGCTCCGGTCACGATCGCGATTCTCTCTGACATCGGGTTTCTCCTCGTATCTGGACAGGCCATGGTGCTCAGGTCGGGCGCGCCTTCGCCGGTCCGCGCTTTTTGCTGTACGTGAATTTCGTACGCTCGCCCCTGGCCGCGGACTAGTGGCTTTGGTCCCGGCTTAAGCGGTCGTGGCCTTCCGCAGCTCGCGGCGGGCCAGGGACCTCTTGTGCACCTCGTCCGGGCCGTCGGCGAACCGCAGGGTGCGCGCGCTGGCCCACAGGTGGGCCAGCGGGAAGTCCTGGCTGACGCCGCCGCCGCCGTGCGCCTGGATCGCCCGGTCGATCACCCACTGGGCCATCGCCGGGGTGACGATCTTGATCGCCTGGATCTCGGTGTGCGCCCCCTTGTTGCCGACGGTGTCCATCAGCCACGCTGTCTTGAGCACGAGCAGCCGCGCCTGCTCGATCCGCACCCGGGATTCGGCGATCCAGTCCTGGACGACGCCCTGCTCGGCCAGGGTCTTGCCGAACGCGGTACGGCTGGCCGCCCGGCGGCACATGAGCTCGAGGGCGCGCTCGGCCGCGCCGATCTGCCGCATGCAATGGTGGATGCGGCCGGGGCCGAGCCGGGCCTGCGCGATCGCGAAACCGTCGCCCTCGCCGGAGATCAGGTTCGCCCTGGGCACCCGGACGTTGTCGAAGACGACCTCCGCGTGGCCGCCGTGCGTCCCGTCGTTGTAACCGAAGACCATCATGCCGCGCTTGACCGTGATCCCCGGCGTATCGCGCGGCACGAGGATCATGGAGTGGCGGCCGTGGCCGTCGGTTGCCTCACCCGTCACTCCCATGACGATAAAGATCCGGCAGTCCGAGCTCATCGCGCCGCTGGACCACCACTTGCGCCCGTTGATCACGTAGCCGTCGCCGTCCGGCGTGATCGTCGTGGCGATGTTGGTGGCGTCGCTGGAGGCCACCTCGGGTTCGGTCATGCAGAAGGCGGACCTGATCGTGCCCTCGAGCAGCGGGCGGAGCCACTGCTCCTGCTGTTCCTGCGAGCCGAACTCAGCCAGCAGTTCCATGTTGCCGGTGTCGGGCGCGGCGCAGTTCAGGGCTTCGGGCGCCAGCGCGGGAGACCATCCGGTGACTTCGGCCAGCGGTGCGTACTGCAGGTTGGTCAGCGGCGGATCCGGCAGGAGCGACGGGTCCAGCCGGCCGACCGCCTTGGCGGCCTTGCCCGTCAGGAACAGGTTCCACAGGCCGCGGCCGCGCGCCTCGGCCTTGAGGTCCGCGGTGACCGGCACCCGCTCCCACTCCCGGCCCTGCGCCGCGGCGGCTTCGACCTGCTCCGCGTACACCGCCTCGGCCGGGTGGACCCGCTCTTCCATGAAGGTGAGTAGTTGCTTACGCAGATCAAGCGTCCTGGCGTCATAGCCGAAGTCCATGGAGCACAACCTCCCGATGGGCCGCTTCCAGCGGGTTTCTGGCGGATCGCGTCAAGCCTACCTACCCGCCAGTACGCTGTCCGCTGCGGCTCCCTGGGTTCAGTCACCCTGCGTTCGGTCACCCTGCGTTCCGGTTGCGCTCCTCCGCGAGGTTTGCGCCCCCCGGGGCGAGTTTCGGGTTTGTCTCATAAGTCACTTTGGCTCCGGCCGGGCCGCTACGATGCTCACGATCGCACGGCGGACCGCGAGAGGGCCTGGCGGGAGCGAACCGTGCCATACGGGAGGATGCAGCATGTCGATCAGGGTGATGGCCGCGGCCGTCGCTACCGCCGCCGGGCTGGCGCTCGCCTTCGGCGGGCTGGCGCTCAGCGCCGACGCCGCCACTAGCCCCAGGGTGCAGCTCACCGGAACCCAGTTGCTGGCGGCCCTGCTGCCGGCGTCGGATTTCCCGGCCGGCTACAAGCTGGAGAAGTCCGGCATCTACGACTCGGGCTCGCACCTGCTGACGGCTCCGGCCAAGTACAACCTGGCCACCCAGAGCTGTCGCAGCTTCAGCAAGACCTTCGGGCAGCGGGGGTTCGGGGAAACTGCCGTCGCGGCTGACGCTTTCAGCAACGGCGGCAGCGCGCTCAAGGCCAAGCTCTTCGGGCAGCAGGTCTACCAGTTCAAGACCTCCAGGGTGGCCGCTGGCTTCTACAGCGCGCTGCGCGCCATCGTGCACAGGTGCCCGCGGTTCGCCTTCATCGGGATCCCCGCCAGCGCCAAGGTGACCACGAAGATCTTCGACGGGCCGTCAATCGGCGGTCACAAGACCTTCGAGATCGATCAGTCCGGAACGATCTCGGGCTTCAAGCTCGGGTTCAAGCTGGTATTCACCGTGGCTGGCCAGGACCTGTTCTCCACAGGCAACGTCGGCGTCCTGACCGCGCCGCCGACCAGTCCCTCTCCGCGCACCACCATGCTCAGGCTGATCAACCGGGTCAGCGCGTTCCGCTGATCTCGCGTATCTCGCGTATCTCCAGCCCCGCCGCCGCGCGCGGCGGGGCTGGAGCTTTTGCGGCTGGGGCTGTGGCGTCCGGGCTTCTCCAGCGTTACCGCGTGTCCCAGCGGCCGGCCGGACCACGGGTCAGATGAGCAGCAGCTTCGCGACGCGGCGACCGGATGCCCAGAGGCCGGCCAGTCCGAGTACGGCCAGGTAGGCCGCCCGCCACAGGAGGTCGGGGCCGACTACCCCGACGGTCAGGTCGCGCAGCAGCACCACGCCCTGGTACAGCGGCGTGCACTCGACTATCACCTGGACCACCCGCGGGTAGACGCCGAGCGGATAGAACGTCGCGGAGAACAAGAAGAGCGGCAAGCTGGCCAGGATCACGTAGTCGAAGTCCTGCCAGCTCTTCATGTAGGTCGTCCCGGTCATGCCGATGGCGGCGAAGGCGAAGCCGATCAGCACCGCGACCGGCACGGCCAGCACCGCCCAGGGCGAGTGCACCAGGCCCATCGCCAGCATGACCAGCGTGAACGCCACGGCGTAGATGGTGCCGCGGAGCAGCGCCCAGCCGATCTCGCCCAGCGCCACCTGGGCCGGGCGCATCGGCGTGGCCAGGATGGCGTCGTACAGCTTGGCGTACTTGAGCCGGAAGAAGATGTTGAACGTCGAGTCGTACATCGCGCCGTTCATCGAGGACACGGCGAGCAAGCCGGGCGCGACGAAATCCCGGTACGGGATCAGGTGCCCGCCGGGCCCCGGCACCCTGCCGACCAGCACGCCCAGGCCCAGGCCGACCGACAGCAGGTAGAACAGCGGCTCGAAGACGCCGGAGGCGAACACCAGCCAGGCATGCCGGTAGACCCGGACGTGCCGTTCGATCAGGCGCAGGCTGCCCGCGTCGCTGCCTGCCCGGGCCAGCCGCTTCAGCCGCCCGGCCGGCGGCAGCATCCGCAGCGTCAGGCTAGACATGCTCTGCTCGCTTAGACATAAAGGCGCCTGCGGTAGGTGCGGGCGCCGGCCCAGATCCCGATGGCGGTCAGCGCGGCGAGGTACGCCACGTGCCCGAGTGCCCCGGGCAGGCTGACGCGGCCGAGGCTGAACGCGCGGCACAGCGCGACGCCGTGCCACAGCGGCGTGGCGTAGGCGAGCGGCCGGAGCCAGCCGGGAAGCTGGGACAACGGGAAGAACGTGCCGGAGAACAGCATCAGCGGCATCATGCCGAACCTGAACATGTAGGCGAACGTGTTGTCGGTCTTCACCATGACCGCCCAGGCGGCGATGGGAGCGGCGAAGGCCAGCCCGGTGAGCGCGGCGGCCGGCCAGGCCAGCACCACCCAGGCGGACCGGGCCGCGCCGAGCGCCCACATGTACACCGTGACGAGGGCAGCGTTCATCGTGATCCGCATCGTCATGAACATCAGGTGGCCGCGGTAGATGTCGCCGGGCCGCAGCGGAGAAGCCTGCGCCGCAATGTAGATCTTGTTCCACTTGACGGAGCCGAACACGGGGTAGCTTGCCTCGCCCATGGCCGTGTTCATGGCCCCCGAGGCCAGGATGGCCGGGGCCACGAAGGCCAGGTAGCTCACCCCGCCGAGGCTGGCCGTCCCGTGCCTGTTCACTAGGGCGCCAAGGCCGAGCCCCATCGCGCCCAGGTAGAACAGCGGGCCGAACACGCTGGACCAGATGCTGGACCGCCATGTCCGCCGGTACACCGTCAGCCAGCAGCCGAACGCGCGGACCGCCATCAGTCCTCCAGCCGCCGGCCGGTCAGCCGCAGGAACACGTCCTCGAGCGTGCCCCGGCGGACCAGCGAGGTGAGCGGTTCGAGGCCGCTGGAGCGGACCGCGGCCAGGGCGGCGTCCCCATCGGTGACGTAGAGGAGGATGCGGTCGGCGAGTACCTCGGCCCGTTCGGCTGGAAAGTCTTTGAGCTTGTCCGCGGCCAGTTCGTGCAGTTCCGGGTCGAAGCGCAGCTCAAGCACCTCCGGGGAGCAGTAGCGCGTGATCAGCTCGCGGGGCGAGCCCTCGGCGGCGAACCTGCCGTGGTCCATGACCACGAGCCGGTCGCACAGCTGCTCCGCCTCGTCCATGTAGTGCGTGGTCAGGATCAGCGTGACGCCGCGCTGCTTGAGCCGGAACAGCCGGTCCCACACCACGTGCCTGGCCTGCGGGTCCAGCCCGGTGGTGGGCTCGTCGAGGATCAGGATCTGCCCGGTCGGCCAGCTGGACGAACTCGAGCAGCGCCGCCGTCCGCTCCCGGATCACGCGGCGAGGCAGCCCGAAGTACCTGCCGTAGACCAGCAGGTTCTCGACAACGGTCAGCTCGACGTCGAGGGTGTCCTCCTGCGGCACCACGCCGAGCCGGGCCCTGATCGCGGACCCGTCGCGGACCGGGTCCCGGCCGAGGATGGTCAGCTCCCCGCCGGTCGGCGGCGAGACGCAGCCGATCATCCGCATCGTGGAGGACTTGCCCGCCCCGTTCGGCCCGAGGAAGCCGAACGCCTCGCCGCGGTACAGGTCGAAGTCGATCCCGTCCACCGCCGTGAAATCCCCGAACCGCTTGGCCAGGCCGCGCGCGCGGACGAGTACTTCCCTTTCAGACACCTGATTCAGGCTACTCGGCGGGTATGACATTCTTCGAACGGTTTACCGTCCGGTACCTGTCACCACCTGGGGACCCGGTAAGGTCGGTGTATACGGGACGGACCGACTAAGGGACCAAGCGAGTGGATCTCCTCCGCGATCTTTACACCCGATTCAGGGTGCTGATACACGAGGTAGCCAAGTTCGGGATCATCGGCGGTCTCGCGTTCCTCATCACCCTCGGCGGCGCTAACGGGCTCCGTTCCGGGGCCGGGCTCGGCCCGCTCACCTCGGTGACGATCGCCACCATCGTGGCCACCGTGTTCGCCTTCGCCGGCAACAAGCTCTGGGCGTTCCGGCACCGGAAGGGCAGCCACCTGGGCCGCGAGTCCGTCCTGTTCTTCGTCTTCAACGGGATCGGGCTGCTCATCCAGCTCGCGGTCGTCGCGACCGCGCACTACGGGCTCGGCCTGAAGGACACGTTTTCCTACAACGTGGCGAACATCGTCGGCATCGGCATCGCGACCATGTTCCGGCTGTACAGCTACCGCCGCTGGGTGTTCCTGATGGCGGACGACGCGCTGCTCGCGGAGCGGCTGCAGCCGGAGACCTCCGGCACCTGAATCACGGGCAGCCGCGGACGGCGGACAAGCCCAGGGGCGCGCCGAGCGCCGCGGTCTCCTGCGCCGGCGTGAGGTAGCCCACCGCCGCCATCCGGCCGATGACGTGCACCAGCCGGCTCCGGGCCTGCCGCGGGTAGACCAGCGGGTCGTCGTAGGTGGGCGCGTTCACCACCCCGGCGAGCATGGCCGCCTGCACCAGGGTCAGCCGGCCTGGCCGCCGGCCGAAGTAACCGCAGCTCGCCGCCTCCAGCCCGTAGTAGCCGTGACCGTAGTACGCGACCTCGGCGTACAGGCGCAGGATCTCCGCCCGGCTGTAGGCCTGGTTGAGCTTGACGGCCATGGCCAGCTGCTCGAGGTCCTGCGTGAAGCCGCTGCGGCCGCCGGTGAACAGGTTCTTCGCCAGTTGCTGGTCGATGGTGCTGCCGCCTTGATCCTTGTGGCCGGTGATCCAGGAGACCACCACCCGGACCATCGCCAGCGGGTCCACCCCGGGATCGGTGTTGAACCTGTGGTCTTCGGTCGCGATCAGGGCCCGCGCGAAGTAGTGCGGGACCGGCGGGCCCGGGTAGGCGATGTGGTGCTCCCGCGCCTGCGCCTGCGCCAGCGCGGTGGCCTGGCCCGCCGAGGGCGTCAGCACGAAGAGCAGGCCGACGGCGACCGCGAAGACTCCGATGACGGCGAGGAGGATCTTCGCAACCCGGACGGCGACGCGGAACCGCCGGCTCCTGGCCCGCATCGGCCGGGTCGGTCCCGTTGACCCCTGGCTCTCGAAGCCGCCGAAGGAGGCTGAGCTTCGAGTCCCGAGTGATCTCAACGGCCCAGCCCTTCAGCGTGAGTGCGGCTACCGGTACTACAACGGGCACGGCGCCCGCGCCATGCCAGGCACATGGTACTTTCCGGTCCTGAGGGAAGCATGCATCCGGCGGCGGCGCGGCGCGCCCGGCCCGGCCCGGCTTCGTTCCGGCCAGCGCCGCGGTTGCGCTAAGCTGATCCATGCCGCCGAAGTGGGGCGGTACGCGCCGCAAGTAGCAGCACCCCGGCGCGGGCGGGACGTGGCCCAGCTTGGTTAAGGCGCTTGACTGGGGGTCAAGAGAACGGCGGTTCGAATCCGCCCGTCCCGACGCAGGCAGTTCGAATGCGTGGTCAAAATGTCAGTGCCAAACGTTACGGTTCAGACATGGCCAGACCCGCAACGTCGGAACGCGCGTGGTCCGACACTCAGCTGATCGAAGCGGTTACTGCATCCAGGTCTTGGCGCGGCGTCATGCGGAAACTCGACCTGTGCGTGACCTCTGCCGGGTCAATTCGGGTAGTCAGGCGTCACGTCGCTCGCCTGGGACTCGACACATCACACTTCACCGGGCAGCGCATATGGTCGGACGCCAAACTCATGCAAGCTGCTCCCGAAGCCCGTTCTTGGAGCGCATTGCTGGCCGCTATCGGAGCCAAGTCCACCTCCCGGGCCTACCAAGCCCGAGTCAAGGCTCATGCTTTAAGGCTCGGGCTGGATCTCAGCCACCTGGATGATCACGCTCAAGGAGCTAGCTATCAACCGAGTCCGACGCCAGCGATCAGAAATCTGCGAGATGCGGCGACAATGCTCGCGGCAGCCTGGTTCTCGCTGTGCGGGTTTGCTACAGCCATCCCGGTAGAGCCAGCCGTTTACGACCTGTTGGTGTCAATGCCGGACGGAATTAGATGACATGCATCGGGCCGGACTGAGCTGAGGTCGCGGCCGGTGCCGTGAGACCTCCCCAGCTCAGACGCGTCAGGATGGACCGCGTAGGCAATTCGCATGGGAGGGGTGTGCGCCCCTTCCGGAGCTTGAGGAGGTCCCGATGCCCATCGTAGGCGGGCTGGATATCCACCGGAAACAGATCACCTTCGACTACCTCGACACCGTGAGCGGGCAGGTGCAGCGCGGGCAGATCACCCCGGCTGACCGGGAGCACCTGCGGGCCTGGCTGGCCCGGTTCGCCGGCGTTGTGGATGTGGCGTTCGCGGTCGAGGGGTGCACCGGGTGGCGGTACGTGGCGGAGGAGCTGGCCGCGGCCGGCGTCGCAGCGCACCTGGCCGAGCCGGCCGATACCGCGTTCGCCCGGGGCCGCAAGCGGCACGCCAAGACCGACAAGACCGACTGCCGGCATCTGCGGATGCTGCTGGCCGAGGGCCGGCTGCCGGAGTGCTGGATCCCGCCCGGCCACATCCTGGAGGCCCGGGCGCTGCTCGAGCTGTATCACGACCTGCGGGCCGAGCACACGGCCTGGGTGCAGCGTATCCACGCGGTGCTGTTCCACCATGGCGCCCCGGCGCTGGGCGCAGGCACGCTGCGCACCGCGCAGGGTGTGGCCGCGCTGCGGGCCGCTGCGGCCGGGTGGCTGTCACCGGCCGGGCAGCTGCAGGTCGCCACCGCCCTGGAGGTGCTCGAGGCCCTGGAGACCCGGCTGCACGAGCTGCGGCACCAGCTGACCGCTGCGGCCCGGCAGCTGACCGGCGCGAAGGTGCTGGCCGCGCGGCTGTACGGGGTCGGGCCGGTCACCGGCCTGGCGATCACCTGCTGGCTGGCCGGGGCAGGCCGGTTCTCCTCCTCCCGCCAGGCGGTCCGGTTCGCCGGGCTGGATGTCACGGTCTGGTCCTCGGACCGCAAGGGCCCGCCCGGGCGGCTGTCCCGGCAGGGACCGCCGGTGCTGCGCTGGGCCGTCTACGAGGCCGGCAAGACCCACGCCCGGGCCTCAGCCCCCGACCACCGCTACTACGCCCAGGTCAAGGACCGCTGCAACGGCAAGCGGGCCGCGCTGTCCGAGGCCCGCAAGATCCTCCGCCAGGCCCATCACATCCTCGCTGAGCTCGGCGACGACGCGCTCGCCCCCGCGGGCTGAGACCCCCCCTTGCCCAATGACACGGTGACCAGCCCGTGACCGCCGGCCCGGCCAGGCCGCATATGCAGCCGAACTCACCCGATGGGGACCACCGCGGCCAGCTCCCGCCGATCCGCTGTCAGCCGCTGCCGGCCTCACCAGGCCAGGCGGACGGCCTGATTAGACTGAGCGGCCGCATCCCCGCAGGCGGGGACACCCGATCAATCATCATGTCGCCGGGGCAACGCCAAAGCCCCGCGGACCCAGGTAAGGCTGGCTGCTCACGGCCCCGCCCCCCGGCCGCCACGGCTGATCACCCCGCACAGAAAGGCCGCACGCCAGAACCGCTGAACCAGATCCCGCACCACCGCCCGGGGCCTTCCTGCCCCCCGCCGCCCGGCATGATCCGCTCCCGGACGGCCGCGTCAAGGGCGCCTGCGGCGCCGCTGCGCGGGCGCTGCGCGCCCCTGTGACCCGCCCCGCCCGCTCACAGAACCCGGCAGCTATCAGGGGACAGGGAGCAGATTCAGCCATCCCAAAACCAAGGTGCCATGACCGTGAAATCCCCGAAATTCAACCCTTGCGATCACAGCGGATGCAGGTAAGGCGGATC